>JACCDT011097512.1_pt1 | contig 89766 bp, 105 predicted proteins | sample 7446291 | NCBI WGS metagenome assembly JACCDT01 (sample SAMN15323446, study PRJNA562643) | freshwater metagenome | isolation source: river surface water | place: USA:Blue River Watershed | collected 2017-08-17 | reverse complement strand
AGATTGTTTATCGATGTGGTACCAGAAACTGAAATTAATAAATTACTCAATCAAAATATACTAAGAGACGATACTAAATACTTGATTATGGGTGATAACGCTAATAAGAAGTTAGTATTACCTAACTTCCCAATCGGTCAGATTGGGGGAGGTGAGGTTTAGATTGGCTGAACTGTTCTTCAAGTTGTTCTCTTTTTGAAGAATTGATACTTCTTTTGGTGATACAAAGATTATCCTCTGAACCTATTACAGAAGCCTCTATTTTATTCGTAAAACCAAAATGAACAGATATTTTATGATCGACACTAGGATATCTTTTATCGTTATGTTCTAGTTTAAAATTCTCTTGAATATATTCTCCATCATAATAGTCAAAACCATCCCATTCTTTGAATAATTTCTTTAATGATTTCTTAGTAATTCTTCGACATTCGTTTCTATACTTCAAATAGTCTTCATTTATATGAATTAAATTATAATTGTCTTCAGATAAATCGATATCTAAACTAATAAGGTTTCCTATTTGTTCAGAAATCTTAAATTTTTTCTTTTTACTTGGTTCACGGATTTCCCAGAAGTTTTCCTTACCATAAACTTCTTTCAATTTCGATTTAGTATATTCCTTATGTTCAGGTGACATCAAATTGGTTTTATAACCATATCTTTCCATGAAAGTTTTTTCTATTCTTGCTTTAAATTCACCAGTTTTACTATAATTATCCACACCGTATTTTTCTAAAGAAGTGATAGCAGCTTTTTGTCTAGAACAAGATTTACATCCATAAAAACCTAATCTTTTTTTGTTTTCAATATACTTACAATACATCAATATTGATTCTTTTCTACATATATTGCAAATAACATCTACTTTTGTATGAGAAGACGATGGTAAATCTTCTGTCTTAATCTCCAATTCATTACCTAAGGATGGTTGATAACCCAATTTCAGATAGTGTGTTATATTTCTATAAGAAATATTAATTTTTATTTTATCATTTTTTAACATAAATTATATATAAAAGTCCCGTATGTCCCTTTGAACTTTTCTTGTAATATTTCATATAAATTTAAATAAAAACCTTTTATGACTAATCAAGAAAAAAAAGATAGATTAGATCTGTTAAGAAGACAAGCAACTCAATTAAAACAAGACGTTGATTATTTTAACGCTCTCCAGTTGGGATTGAAGCTCGTGCTTAACGGATCTTATTTTTAGCCCCCATCAGTAATGGTGGGGGCAAGATTACGGAGCTTTTGCTACCCCATATTTCATATTATTTAATCCAAATGTTGCCGGCACCATAACCGCTGAAGGTCGCAACCTGACCAAAACTATGTCTGATGTTAATGAAAGGTATTGGTATACTATGTGGCATACCGAAAAATGGGTACATGATAAATTGAAGATTCATAATGTTAGGCAAATACCTGATAATCAACCTACTAGCGTCTATGGTGACACGGATAGTTGCCATAAAGACACATTAATTCATACGAGTAGTGGAATTAAAACTATAGAGGAATTTTACAATTCAAATATTGTTAATGGTTCTGCTGGTGAAACCACAAACGGTCACGAATCTGTATTAACGAATGAGAGAGTTCTTAATTGGGATAATGACCAACTTTACTATGCTGATGTTCGTAGAATTATCAGGCATAAGGTTTCCAAACCTAAATGGAAGTTAAAAACTAAATCTGGTAAGGAAATCATAGTAACTGGCGATCATTCTATGGTAGTCTTCCGTAATGGTGAAAAATTGGTAGTTAGACCATCGGAAATTTTAAAAACTGACAAAATTCTATGTTTAGAAAATAGTATATAGAGATAAACCTATCACCGTAAATTATGACTATAAATAAAGAATTTATTGAAAAATTTAACAAGAATAAATCTCTCGATTTATATAGAGAGATTTATTCTAATTTTATTGCAGAAAAACATGATTGTAGAGTCTGTGAAGATGTGATTTATTATTATGATTCTTCTTTTAAGATTTCCAAAAAGACTAAAGAACTTGAAACTATTGGTAAGTCTTACCACATCAAAAAAACAGTTTTAGATAAAGATTACCATCTCACGATTTGTGAGAAGTGTTTGACAGAGAAATTTCCTGATTATGCAACAAAGAATAAATCAAGAGTCTTCAATGGTATGAATGAGATTACAAAATTCGCTTTTGAAATACCAGAAGATGTAGCTTCTGAGTGGATTAATAAAAACTACTCAATTACAGAAAAGACTCTTGTTGAAAAGTGGGGAGAAGATGAGGGTAAAGAAAGATGGAAAAACTATTGTGAAAAACAAGCTATATCTAACACATTTGAGTTTAAAAGGGATAAATGGGGTTGGACGAGAGAACATTTGAAGAGTATAATAAAAGTCGTTCTGTAACACTTGATAACCTTACAAAAAGACATGGATTTGAGAAAGGTGAAAAGATTTGGAATGAATACTGTGAGAGACAAAAATTTACAACCTCTTTAGAATATTTCAAACAAAAATATGGTGAAGAAAAAGGTATTGAAAAATATAATAATTTCAGTAAAGCTAGATTGTTTGCGAGGAAGTTTATAGTTTAATATATAGTGTTAAAAAATGATTAAATATGTATAATATATCACAATTCGCTAAATTAATTAACTATTCCGTTAAAACACTTCAACGCTGGGATAGAGATAATATACTTAAACCAGAAACAAGAACGAAAACTAATAGAAGACTCTACTCTCATAACCAATTACTAGAATTTAATAACCAAAATATATCCAATAAACGTAAAAATATAATCTATGCTAGAGTTTCATCTGCTAACCAAAAAAATGACCTTAAATCACAAAAAGAATTCTTAGTTGATTTTACTAGAAACATTGGTCTATCTATTGATGAAATTTATACAGATATTGGTTCAGGTATGAATTTTAAAAGAAAAAACTTCCTTAAATTATTAAATGAAGTACAAAATAATGAAATAGAATCTGTTATAATTGCTCATAAAGATAGACTTTGTAGATTTGGTTATGAATTATTGGAAAATATATTTAACAAATATAATGTGAAAATTCATTTAATTAATGATGATAGATTATCTCCAGAAGAAGAATTGTGTCAGGACTTAACATCAATTGTTCATGTTTTTTCTTCAAGATTATATGGATTAAGAAAATATAAAAATAAAATTAAAAAAATATGTGAAAATAAAGAAAATGAGTTTTAAAAGTTAATATATAACTTTATGAACACATTTAAACATATTTATACACATAAAGTAAAAATAAAACCAACCAAAAATCAATCCGAAAAATTTGACTTCTGGTTTAGAAAATGTAAATTACTTTATAATATAGCTTTAGAAGAAAAATTAATCTTTCATAAAGAAACTAATAAATATCTAAATCTATATGTTCAGAAAAAAGAATTAGTTGATATTAAATTGTATGATAAATCTTGGAATGACGTTCCAAATAAATCATTACAAGAAATAATATTTAGAGTTGATAAAGCATTTAAAAATTTCTTTAATGGTTCAGGATTCCCTAAATTTAAAAAAGAATTAAATTCAATTGAATTTGTTAAAACCGATGTTAGATTAAAAGATAATAAACTATTCTTACCAAAAATTAAACAAAGTATTTATTATACTGAAGAAATTAAAAATAATTGGACATCAGTTAAATTAACTAAATCTAATAATGAATATTATTTAATCTTTCTTTATAAAGAAGATGTTGAAATAAATATAGAAAATGAAGATGTTTTAGGAGTTGATTTAGGATTAATGTCATTATATACTGATTCAAATGGTAATAAAGTTAATAGATTTTCTAAAAAATTGATAAATAAATATCAAAATAGAATAGCTAATTTATCTAGATCATTATCAGTTAAAAAGAAAGGTTCTATAAAATATAAAAAGGTTAAGAATAATTTGAATAAAGCATATAATAGATTAAAATGTTCAAAGAATGATTATTTACATAAAAAGTCATTGGAATTAGTAAGAGATAGCAAGGAAAGTATAATAGCTTTGGGAGATATTGAAATTAAAAATATCTTAGATAATAGGAAGACAAAGAAGGGTTTAATAAAATCATTTTATATAAATTCTTTAGGAATATTTAAACAATATGTTATGTATAAATCAGTTAAATATAATAAACTATGTAAATTAATTGATGAGTGTATGACATCCAAAACATGTAGTTGTTGTGGAAATATTAAATATGATTTAAAATTAGAAAATCGTATTTATGATTGTTTAGTATGTAAAAATAGTATTGATCGTGATGAAAATTCAGCAATCAATATGAAGTTGCTTGGTTCAAGCAGTTTATCAAAAGATAAACTTGTTTCTTTAAACGGAAATAATAAATTATTCACCAATGAGTATAATTTATAGAACAGTGGAACTTATTCACTTATTTCTCAACAAATATTCGTTTCGGTTTCCAAAAACTTGAATGATATGACTATTTACTATGGAGATAATGAATATTTCTTTTATGATAAAGAAAATTCTAGATATTACTTAATAGATTTTTATATAAAAGAACTCAAATTTGGTATAGAATTTCAAGGAGATTTGTGGCATGCTAATCCTCAAAGATATACTGAAGATGATATTCCAATAAAGTTTGATAAGAATATGATGACAGCTAAACAAATATGGGAAAGAGACAGAGTAAAACAAAAATTCCTTAAAACAAAATTATCAAAGTTAATTATAATCTGGGAATCAGATTTAGTCAAAAGAGGGCTTGATTCAATAATTAATGAAATTTTAAAAGAGATAAATTCTATTTAGATGAAAGAGTATTTTTTGGATGATATAGAATCTTGTGAGCAGATCGGTGAATTCGAAGACGAATGGGTTTATGATATAGAAATGAATGATGATACACATACATTTATTGCGAATGATATGCTTGTTCATAATTCTGTTTTTGTTGGGTTCGAACCAGCTATTAATTCCTGTGATTGGAAAGACCAAGTTTTCAATTCAGAATATCTAAACTCAATCGATAAGCCATTTTCGATATTAACAAAATCGAAGTTTAAAGTAAAGTTCAAGAACATTAATTTACAGTCAGCTATATTAATTGAATCTTTAGATGAAAGAACATCAGAAAAGATTAAGACTGCTGTAAATAATTCCGAACTTCTTTTAGTAGATGGTGAGTTTGTAAAAGATTGGAACCTTGAAAAACTGATTAAGGATTTCAAAGGTGAGATTTACTATAATTGGAAAAGAGAGTTGGATTTTATTCATGGTATTGACAAAGTGAGATTTGCGGATTACTTTAAACAATGTTTAGATGATTTAGCTGCTTCTTATGGTGTTGATAACAAACAAGACTTTGAATTAGAGCGTGTATCTGAATCAATTATTAATATTGCTAAGAAGAAATATATTCAGCATATTGTATATGAAGATGGAATACCATTTGAAAGACTGACATACATATTTCCTAAGGGTGTTGAGCTTGTCCGTTCATCTACACCACTCTTTGCAAGAGACAAGATTATTGGAATTGTTAAGTACTTATTCGAACATCCAGATTCATTCAATATTAAAGAGTTATTGAAGTTGGTTAAAAATCTGAAGAAGGAGTTCGATTTATGTGTTCCTGATAGAATTGATGAAATATCGATGCAATCATCTTGTTCTAAATATGAAGAAAAAGTATTGAATGATAAGGAAAGATTGGAGTTTGTTACTGGTGCACATTTCGCCGTGAAGTGTTCCAGCTATTATAATCACTTGCTATATAAAAACAAAGATATGCAATCTAAATACGAATTTATCAAATCTGGTACCAAGATTAAATACTACTATTGTAAAGACAAAACCATTAACGATATCTTTGCTTACATAAGAGGTTCTTATCCAGTAGAATTTGCACCTGAAATAGATTTAGATACCCAATTCGAAAAATGTATATTATCACCAATTAACTCCATTATCGAACCACTCGGATTACCTTTAATTAATAAAAGATTATCCGTTGTTATGAGTATTTTCGGTTAATAATTTTCTATTTATAATTGACAAGAAATCCTGGTATTTTTTGTCAATTATAAATAGAAAATTGTATCCATTTTCAATGACTGATTTTTTCTTATCAAGGTTTTTGTCTATATCTAAATCAAAAATATATTGAGATTTAATCTCCAAAATTAAATTCATTTCTTCAATATAAAAATCTGGATAATAGACTCTGTTGTTTGAATATCTAATACTTGGTCCTCTCTTTATTTTTTTAATTCCAATAGATTCGCAATAATCTAGAAAATGCTTTTCGAATAAACTATCATAGTAAATACTGTAGAATTCATGTTTATACCTTCTAAAGTTTTTCCTTTTAGCATAAATCTCTGGGTTTTGATTGTGATTCTCAAATCCATATCTTTCCAAATTTGTTAACTTTGTTTTTTCTTTAAATTCATCCAACTTAGATGGATTTTCAACCCCATATTTTTGAATACAGGTGTTTCTAATTTTCTTTTTTATCTCATCAGATTGTAGTGGACATCTCACACCATATTTATATAAATTTGTTTCACAAATTTTTTCTTTCACTGTTTCACTACGAGTAGAATTCGTGAATCCATATCTTTCAAGACATGTTTCTTGAAATTTTATTTTATATTCGTCAGTCATCGCATAATGAGTTACACCATACTTTTCTGAGCAAGTTTTTATAGATTTTTCTCTATTATTGAAGTTCTCATCTCCGTATTTCTCCAGTCTTGTTTTTTTATTCTTTATGATTGAGCAATCGTGACAACAATAAAAACCCCCTTTATCAAATTGATTATTATAATTCTGATATTTTACATAACTTTCTTTCTTACAGATATCACAACTCACTTTTATTTTAACAGGAGAATTTCTTTTTAAATGAGCTATATCAATCAATATTTCATCATTACATTTACAATTATAACCACATTCATTGTAGTATTTGACCATGTTACCGTTTACTTTTATTTCAATTTGTTTATCTAAAATCATATTTAAATTAAAATTTTTTCTGTTCCAGGAACTTCCTTCTTCTTTAAATCTTGGTATATCAACCATTCGATATATTTTGATTTGTTAGTAATAGTTTTCTCTAGTATATCAGAGAGATTTCTGTCTAATGACAGAGCGATTGTTTTTTTAGTTACTTTTTTCATATACACTATATATTAAAATCCAAATGTCTAAAAGTATAATTTTGGTATAATTTTTAACTTTTTTTGAATATTTTATATAATTTTCATGAGAAAAAAAATTGATGAGGATAAAAAGAAGCAGAAATTCGCTGTTACTATTGATGAGAAGTTACTGAAAATTTTTGAGAGTTATTTAGAGGAGAATGATATTAGTAATAGGTCTAAATATATTGAGAGGCTAATTGAACAGGACTTATTGAGTAGAGGACAAGACTTAAAAAAAGATTTCTAACTAAAAACACCTCTTTACGAGGTGTTTTTTTCTAAGTTTTTGCGTAGACTAATAGTTTAGTAGAAAACCTAATTACTTTATCGGAATCTCTTGTCTCGAAGTTCGGTAATTTTACTTCATCAAGAACTTCATCGTCAGTTTTTTCTGTTTCAAGGTATTCTTTACTTAATTCTTTCAAAGGAACTTTGATGATATAAGTTTGTGTATCACCTGAAACAATTAGGTATTCGGTTATTATTTTTCTTACATCACCAGCAGATACTAATTCAATGTAGTCTGGTGTTTTGGATTTAACACTTGATAAAGGTTTGATTTGTACTGTACAAGGTCTACCTCCAATTACAAAAATTGAAACAATACCTTTTTTGTCTTCTATAAGACTCGGTTTTTTTATTTCGACTGTTTTCTCTTTACTGATACAGAATTCCTCAAATATTTTCATAGCTCTTTCTTCTGTTTCCTTACCAGATAAAGATGCACTTTCTAATACTCGATAGTATCTATCAAAATATTTTCCATTGACATTGAATATGTCGTATTTATTTTGGTTAATAAATTCGACTAGTGCGTTCGGGAAAAATGTATCCTATCTCCAATTAACTCAATTATCGAACCTTTGGGACTACCTTTAATCAACAAAAGACTATCAGTGGTGATGGATATATTCAGTGGTTTTTAGAAGAAAATCAGTTAAAATTACTACAAAATTTTCCACAGTATAAAAAGAAACTTCCAACAAAAAGCATTCTCTTCTTTAAATTTTTAGAATCAATATTTCTTAGTTTGATTTTAATATATACTTTTAATATAAAAAAAATAACATTATGAAAAATTTTAAAGAATTCATAAACGAAAACCTAAATTTCAATTTTGATGCTAATTTGTTGAGAAGTAAAATAGTAGAACTAAAAAAGTGGTTAGTTAAATCGAATGGACTTGGTATGATGGGTATCATCAATCAAATTTTCATAGAACAAGGATATGCATCCAAAATAAAAAATGAAGAAATTGCTAAGTTTAAAATGGGTATTGAACTTCTTAAGAAAACAAACTTTCCCCAAAGGGAAATCGCTCTTAGAAGTGTTAACTTAGAAGAACTAACTTTAATCAGAGATGAAAGTGGAGAGTGGGATTATCTTTCTAAATTAAATACTAATTATGAAGATTTAGCAGATTTATTGGTTTATCTTATACAAAGGGGATTTGAGTCCGAAAACAAACAGGGTGCAATTAAAGTTTATAATGATATTATTTCAAATCCTGAGGCTGGGTTACTTTCAATCAAACCTTATTTGAAGAATTTGATTATAAAATATTTCGTAAGGGAAGGAAATGGTATAAGAGACTTTAGGAAATTTACTTCAAACTCCAAAAGACTAACACAAAGTGGTGAAAGGGGTGAAGAAAAAATAAAAGAATATTTAAAATCTAAAGGATTTCAAATACTTTACAGTGGACAGAACGGTGACTTTATTGATATGTTATTTGGTGTTGATATGATAGTGTATCATCCCGATTATCAGTTGTCTGCAGAGAAACCTTACTTAACTGTTCAGGTTAAAACAAGTTTTACTACATTACAGCATTTCAAATACTATTCAGTTGATTGCATAGCTTCTGCTTACCCGATTAGGTTTTACAATTTAAGAACAGAAGAGGTGATAAATATTTAAATTTTTTCTAAAAAATTAGATTTTGAAATCGTGAAATTTGATATATAATTCAAATTTCACTTTTTTTATGGAAATCAAAAATCATCAATTATATCCACAATTTATAGTTTACTTAGAAACCAAAAAAATGTCTCAGGGTGCTAAATCTTTAGCAGAAATATCACAATCTATGTTCTTTGATTTCACAAAGAAATGGGAGAATTCACCTGGATTCAAAGAGAAAATTGAAAAAAAATTAATTTCTGAACAAAGAGACGGCAATATAGATGTTTTGTTACAGGATGAATATATTGAATTTTTTAAAACATTAGACGAGACTGTTTTTTTACCTTCTATACGGGAGAATAGTATAAAGGAAATAATAGAGGATGATTTTGAGATACTATTTGACGATTTAGAAACAAAAACCTCTAAAACTAAAGAAGATATAAGTGACGATTATTTTGATTTCTAATAATTAAATATATAGTAGTATGAAATATATATTTAAACATTTAATGAAATTTGAAAACTATCATCAAAAAAAAGTAGATGAGATATTAGATAAAATATCCTCATCTGGAATTAAATCTTTATCCGATATTGAGTTAGATTATTTAAAAGCTTATGGAGAAGACAATCAGATGAAAATGTTAAATTTAGAATATGAATTCGGTTTAAAAGACTTTAAATCAAATGATGGATATTTTGAATTTACTTTCTCACATATGGAAGAATTTGAAGATGGAGACTATTACTATGGTGTAATTACTGTACCAGATCTATATAGACAAAACGGTAAAAGATTAGCAGGAAAATTAGAAGGATATATTTTACTATTACCTAATGGTGATAAAGTTCCAGTGTTTGAAAGAGATGGGTATGATATTTTGGAGTTTTGTAACGGATTAGAGTATGAACTGGATAACTTTATCGACTATATCATTGAAACATTAAATGATGAGGATTTTTGATAATAAAAACTTTATATATAGATAAATAATAAAAATAAAATCTAAAAAATGAAAATAGGTAAATTTAAAGACTTTTCTAAAAACAGAAAAATAAATGAGAATAACCCGGCTTTGATGTCTCAACCAGCTCAATTATCAGATGAACTTCCTATGGTGAGTAAAGATGGAACTAAAGTAACACCGCAAGTACCAACTAAGCCAGCTCCACCGGTAGCACCAGGTAAAGAAAAAATTGAACAACCAGTTGAAACACCACAACGTAAAGCTTACGTTGAAGAAGAAGACACAATTGGAGAAATCGAAACTAAATTATCAGATTTGATGGAAGCATTAAATAGTACTGAATTTGGAATTGCTACTATGGAAGACGGAATAATTAAATTTCAGACCGAAGTAGGTGGTATGAAAAGAATATTTGATGTTGAATTCATATCTGAAACTATGTCCTTTACGATAAACAAACAATCAAAAGTTGTAATCAAAGGAAAAAAACAAGAATTAAGAACGATAGAAGATGTTTTGATGTATTTTGAGAATATGCTAGTACCTGGACAAGCTCAAGTTCAAGCACCTTATTCAGCTCGAAAAAAACCACAATCAATTTCAGAAAGAAGAATGAATCTACCAAAATACTCACATATGAAGACTACACATTCTGGTGACTCAACTTTGGATAAGTTGCAAGACTTAGATATGTCTTATAGAAGAATGGAAAGGGACTTAGAAATTGGTAACGTTGAACTACCAAAGAGTATTGAAGATTTAGATCAAAAAATCATGGAAGTAGAAACACTTCTTAGATTTAAATTCACCGAAAAAATGATGAATTATTTAGAAACATTAAAATCAATGAAACAATATTTTAGATAATTTAAAACATTTATAATTAAAAATTTATAAAAGACACCTAATTTCAGGTGTCTTTTAATTTTTTTCAAAAAAGATTTGATATTTAAAATAAAATAACTATATTTGTCTAAAATAAAACTAAAGATATGTTCAAAAAAGATATGCACGAGAAACTGATTGAATCAGTTCAACAAATGTTAATCGATACTAAGGTCGCACTTCCATATTACGGAAATTTCAATCTATTTGTAAATTTCTCAGAAAGAAAAGATATTGATACTTGCGCAGTCAATATGACTACAAAAGGTATGAACTTTTATTTTAACTCAGAGTTCTTAGACAGACTTACTCAAAAAGAAGTCAACTTCATCACCCTACACGAAGATTTCCATTTACTTTGGAACCACCCACGTAGAACTATTACAGGACAGTATGACCACAAATTATCTAATATCGCTCAAGATATGATTATTAATCACATCATCTGGGAAGATATTCCTTCTACTTACGTTGAAATACCTAAAGATAAAGATGGTAAGAACATGGCTCTTTTCATACCAAAAGAATACCCGGGTAAGTTGATATTCGAAGAAGTATATGAATGGCTTAGAGAAGAAAAAGAAAAACGTGATAAGCAGAAAAAACAAAACGAGTGTGGTTCATGTGGGGGATCTGGTAAAAGTGATAAAAGTCAAGCTGACGATTCTGAAGATGAATCAAGTGATGATTGTCAAGATTGTAATGGTAGTGGACAAGAGGGAGGCAGTGGTGAAAATCCAAAATACGGACCTTTCGGAAAAAATCCAAAAAATGAAAAAGATACCATTGACACTTGGTCTTTAGACCAAATTCTTGATAACTTGGATAACAATCAAGGACAATACTTAGACGTACATATGGGTGATGAAATTCCAGAGGAAATGAGAGAAAGTATGGTTAGAGATGCTATGGATAGACTCCAAGCGAGAGGTCTTTCTGGTGGAAACATTGAAACAACACTTAATAAACTAAGAAAACAAAGAAAAGACTACTTGAAAGAAATCAAAAGATCTGTCTCTAATTTGATTTTTGGTACAAAGAAAGAAAAGACAATTAAGAAACCCAATCGCAAAGGTATAGAAGGTGTGAAAGGTAATCGTAAAGTTAAGACAAAGATTAATGTGATTTTAGACTGTTCCGGCAGCATGGGTGGTCAAGGAGACTTCGAAAGGGTTCTTTCATATGTATATCAAAATGACATCGAGATGAATTTCATACAAGCAGATACTCAAGTAAACTGGGTTGAAAATTTCACTTCTAAGAAAAAATTAGAGACTATGAAAATAATCGGTGGAGGCGGAACAGTCCTACAACCTGCAGTGGACTATGTAGAAAAAAACTTCAATGAGTTCAATTCAATTATTCTGACTGATGGATATTGTGATTCATTAGATTTATCAAGAATTAGAGGTCGCGTACTATTACTTTCTATCGGAACACAGGTGCCAATTCTCAAATCCAACGGTAAAGTAAAACATATACTTATCGAAAAGTAATAAAAAAAGTGGACTAATAAATCAGTCCACTTTTTTTCATTTCATTTTCGAATTCTGTGTAATCTTTCTCTATTATAAATATGAAATTATATAGTCTTCTCTCACAACTTTTTTTCTTTTCTATATTCTTCAAGTAGTGTTTCTCAAATGTGTGAGAAGATTTAATCTCTACAATTAAATTACACTCTTTTATGTAAAAGTCCGGAAAATAAAAATGTGTTGAATTTTCAAATAAATATTCAATTGGTTCTATATCCTCAATTTTGTTCAATAGATTTAAACTTTCCATTTTCTTTAGAAAATCCAACTCATACGTACCTTGGTAATTGATTCCTTTATATTCTTTCATTCTCAATCCTGATTTCTGTGTCTTAATAAATATTTCGAGGTTTTGAGCAGGGAACTCACATCCATACTTCATCAAATTTGTTTTTTTGAATTTGTTGTAAATTTTTTCAGATTTCATCGGATTATCTACACCAAGTCTTTCTAAAAAGGTATTCTTTCTTTTTTTAGCAGACTCTAAACTACAAGATGCTTCTACTGCTTTTTTATGTGTCTCGGGAAGTATTATGTTTGTTTTTACACCATATCTATCCATCATGGTTTTTTCTCTTTTTCTCTTATTTGATTCGAGTTTCGAAGGATTACTTACACCAATTTTATCCAAAAAATAATTTTCTAAATCAGTCTTTATTTCTTCACTTTGTAAAGGATATTTTACTCCATACTTTTCTAAACAAGTTAATTCATTCTTAAACATTGCACATTTGTTTGAACAAGAATAAACGTTATATCTTTTTATGTTTTTATTGTACTTTACATACGTAATGGTTTTTTCCTTTTGACAGATATCACATTTCACTTCAATTTTTATTTTTGAATTAATGCTTATATCCTGTATTCTAACATCAATATTTTCTTTCCCTTCTACTTCATATCCTAATCTTCTGAAGTGATGAGAGTTGAATTTATTTAGTTCAATTTTTATTGTTTCTGTCAATATCATCTTTCTCTATTTTCTTTTTTGTTCTCTGTTTATATTTGAGTTCATTACCTTTACATTTTCTATTACAGAATTTTTTATTGGGTCTTCCTTGGATTTCTTCTTTACAATTTCTATACTTACACTGTCTCATATTACTATATATTAAAATAACTGTCCTTCCTTTTCCAACTAAAACAAATCTGTATTGAAAACACACAGTAAAAAAAGTCCAGTTTTTGAAACTGGACTTTTTTATTTAAAAAATTGACTGAATTTTATTACAGACTCGAATTTACCTGACTTTATTTTTTCTTGTTCTTCTTTTTGTTTATCTGTTAGACTTATAAAATTATCTAAAATTTTATGACTATATTCGATATCTTCTGGATGAAAAAGAAGTCCATATAGATTTTTTTCTTTATTTTGGATACCTGCTATTTTACCATCAACTTTACAGATAACATCAAAGTTTTCTGGACAATTGATTGGATAGTCATTAAAGGAAAAACTGAACTTGTTTTCTTCTGATAACAAATCTGAAAACAAAAAATGTTCCGGATCTAAAAGTTCAATTTTTTTATTTTGGTGTGTGAACTCACCTTTATTTATTTTTGAACCATAATACTTAGCTAAACTTTGGAATCCAAAACAAATTCCAAGGAATGGACAATCTAATTCTTTAAGTGCCATAAAGGTAGTAGCAGTAGACTCTTCATCCTCAACCATTTTTTCTGAACCTGTTGATATAACACAGGATATTTTATATTTCGAAATCACTTCTTCCAATTCCCTGACATTCGATACAACTACATTATTTAAACCACGAATCTGAAGATATTTTAGTATATTTCCTAGATATCTATGTTTTGGGGCAAGTGAGTTGTTAATCACTAATATTTTTTTACCATTTGATAATGATGTTTGATTTGGTTTTTCACTATTTGTTGGTAATTCTAACTTTTTTTTGTTTAAGAAATATTTGATTTCTGTGTCAGGTACAATTTCTATATTACTCGGATCGAAAGAGTCTGGATATTTGTCTAAAAAATTTAAGTCTTTTGTTGTTAAATGATAAGATTCTGAAAATTGATTAAATAAATTTACTAAATCAATAATTGTTTCATCTTCGAATCCGAATTGTGTCTCACTATCTAAATGAGAATCTATACCATTATAGATTGTTATCTTAATTTTATTAGGAGCTTCAATACTAAAAGCGTATTTAGTTGAATCACCATAAGTTATATCTATTATGGTCTTTAAACCATTTTCATTATTTACGAAGTGTAAGTCAAAAATTAAAAAATCTGGTTCACCATCTTTTAAATGATTTGATTTTCTGAATGTATTTTGATAGTAATCTGCTTTTACTACATTTCCTTCTCTGGTGAAATCAGCTAATCTTAGGGTAAAATTACCATCTGATGTATAAATCTTAATTAATTGAGGAAAAATTTCCTTTATTTCTGGCATCAAAAATTTATAATCGAAACTTTCAAATTTTTTAATTTTCATTTTTAAAAAATAATTTTTTTAACATCCTCTAAATCAACTTCATATAACTCACCATCTATTTCTACTGTTATTTCACCTGAATCATCAACAGAAACTGGTCTTATAGGCTCTTCAGGATTTTCAGCTAGACTTTTCACAATATCTGTTTCTATATATCCATCTGAGTTGATACAATGGATAATATCATCTATTGTAATGTTGTTTTGTTTGAAATCTTCAAAACATTTGATGTATTTAGATATAAACACTATTTGAAATTAAATTTTTATATATAGTCTATATATTAAAAAAAGCAATCGAATAAATGATTCAATATGTGCAGTATCTAAAAGATAATTTAGATAATAACTTTTTAGGAATTAAGATTTTTGAGGATGGAATCGAACCTTATATGACAAGATTGTCTCAAATATTAGGAGACCAATTCGAGATTTATACAAAAAACAAGAAGATATTAGACAGAGGTGAATTTTTCATAGAAGTAGTTTCTGTTTTTGAATATGACAGACTCATCCATGAATTAGGTATGGATAACTTTATTAATTCATTAGAATCTGTATTTGATTATGAAGTAGATGATATAAAATTTTTGGGGTTGGGAAAGGCACAATTATCATCAAACACTTCTTATTTTATAGTAGTCAGGTCACAAAAATTAGAAGACATTAGGGATAAATATGAATTACCCAAAATAGACTTTCATATCACACTAGGTTTCAAGTGGAAAGATGTCAAAGGTGTCAGGAAAAATCAAATAATCAAAGAAAAGTCTAATTTCATTCAACTTTTATCCGATGATTTTTATAAACACGACGAGACGTTTGAATTTATTAAAAATATAGAAAATTTTAGTGGAGATAGTGAGTTAGAAGTCGAACCAATTAAAATAGAGGAAAATTGGGCAACATTTAGAATTGGTAGAAATTTATATTTCATTGTTGCTTTAATTGAAAATAAATTTAGAATCACTGCTGAATGGTTTGGTAAATCTGACACACCTATTTTATCCAATACTATTGTCAAAAGAAAATTCAAGGAACTTTAAAAAAATAAAAAAAATTATGTTAGCAAAATTTTACAGCTTAGATGAATGTTATGACCAAGATAAAGTTTACGATAGATTAGATGAACTTTATGAAGATGCAAAGATAGACTATGAAATAATTGAAGATGATTTGATTAGAATAAAAGATACCGGTCTAACAATGAAAGAAAAAAAAGAACTTGTTAAATTCTTCGAAGAAAACGATGTCATAGAGTATAACGATTTTGATGAAGATATCGAAGACGAAGACGATGATGACGATGAAGAAGAAGAAGATTTTGATTTTTAAAAAAATATAAATTCACAATTTAAAATTGTGAATTTTTTTTTTGTTTTAATGAATTTTCGATATATTTGTGATACTTATATGAAACAGAAAAAATAATTGAAAAAAATAAAGAAAAAGCTTGTAAAAAAGAAAAAATCACCTTATATTTGTTTTATCAAATCGAATAACACACTTAAAAAAATATAAACTATGTCATTATTCAACAAAGCCAAAGCAACAGCAAAAACTACAACACCTAAAGCTAAAGATTCTAAAGCTTCAATTATTGTTAATGATCCAGACTTTTTCAATAAGGTACAAATGCTTGAGATCCTTCAAGAAAACATGAAACGTGACAAAGCTAAAGCTGATATGTTAGCTGACGAAATCAAAGAAGTCTCTAAAGACGAGTGGGTTTCCCTCTATGAAAAAACAGGATCGAATCCCGGTTCTATTCTTTTAGAGGCTGAAAATGGTGACGAAACTGCTTCTGTAATGTTTGTACCTTCTGACAAATACATTTCAATCGGAGGTGATAGAGCAGAAGAATTAGTAGACAAATATGGCGAAGGTATAGTTGAAGAAAAAACTACTTTTTCATTCGATAACTTTATGATTGAAAAGTATGGTGATATTCTATCTAGACTTATCGAAGAATGTAATGAAATAGCTGATTCTGATAAAGATAAAATCATTAAGGCGGCTACAACTTTCTCAATTGCTAAAGGTACTATCGACAAAATGAGACAGTTTGGTAAAGTCTCTCAAATAATGGAAGAAGTAAAACCAGTAGTAGCACTAAAAAATGTTGAAATTATCAAAGGATAATTATTTATAACGATCACAAATATGAGGAGTAAATTAATACTCCTTTTTTTATTTCAATTTATTTCTTATATTTGTTGTTATATTTAGTTTAATAAATCTATACTTATGAAATATTTTGAAATTATATTAGAAGGTGGTGAAGATGAAGTAATTAATCTAAAGGAATTACCAAAGGACGAATTACAAAAAATGTTAAATATAGCATTAGAATTTGAAAATTATGAAATGTGTACTCATCTTAAAAAGTATATAGATTTATTAAATTGAATATAACTATTATATATATCTAATAAACTCTAAATAGTTAGAAATTAACTATAAAGATAACTCAACTTTAACGATTTAAGAGTAAACTATTAAAAATAAAAAATGAATCAAATATGATTCATTTTCTTTATATATTTTTTGCTACCACAATCATATACTTTTAAATATTCATCAATTTTTATTTTCGATAATTTGCTCTTTCTAAATTTGAATCTGTGATATTTTTTCAGTTGTTTATCATAATACCAGAAGTTGGGTTCTGTATTATGCACAAACTCAAATCCGTTTTTCTCATATACGTTTTCATTTATACTCCAATCCCTATTTGCGTAAGTAACGATTTCTTTTGGATTCATAATCTTTTCAAAGTGATTTAATAATTTAGAAAAGGCACCAATCACATTTAGTCCTATTTTTGATGCAAACCTATATAGTTCGTATGTACTTTCTTTCGATTTATTACCCAACGAAATCCTCAGTTTTCCAAAAGTCATTACACTCACCAATTCATCTTGGTGGTACAAACCGAATCTATGTGATGAATTAATATTTCCTTGTAGATGATTTTTTTCTAAGAACTCCATAGATTCCTTATGACTTAGTTGTTTTATAATACATTTTCTAGCCATGACTTTCTTATCAATCAATCCGAGTATATTGTATAATCTAGATTGTACAATTTCCTTTTTATAAATCCAATCATCCTCCCAAATGTGAATCAAATTAATATTATTTCTCTCACATATTTCTTTTTTGTTTAAATGATATTTTTTATCTTTAAATAAATCAGAGTGCCAATAAATACCATTGAATTCTACCGCTACATTCTTTTCAGGGATGAATATATCCAACTCTTTTCCGTCAAGAATACTTCGGTTACCGAACTCGACATCAAAATATTTTGATAAATCTTCAAGTATATCATTTTGATGTGTGTATTTATATGAACTAATAGGATTACAATTCAGACAAGGTTCTATCTTATATCTGAAATGCCTTAGTCTTAGTAATGAAGTTCTAATATAATATTCTTTACTACATTTATCACACATTATTTGTAACTCACCTTCTCTGGGAATATCTATTATATTCAAATCACTATAAAGGGAAAGAGTGTTCTTTTTATACTCATTAAATCTTGTCTCTAAGCTTTTAGATAGAAGTGATGGATTTTGACCCGAATACTCGACATTGTATTTATACAACATTGTATTGATTTGCTTTTCCCTAACGGTCCGATTTAGAGTAGGTGAGATAAATCCATATTTATCTAAATTAGTTTGTTTTTGTTTTTCCTTAACAAAATTCAGTTGAGATGTGTGTTCGACACCCCACTTTTCTAATGTGTTTGATTTCCTTTTTTCCAGCATCTGTGGTAGAGAATCTTTAGAAGCACATTTTTTTGAACAAAAATCGTTATAACCTTCTTTAAATCCAATAAATCTTTTATCTTTGTCTAAGCAAATTTTACACTTTGGTGCAATTCGGTGATTATTCAAATAATTGAAAATTACTTGTGAAAATTTCAAATCAATTTGATTGTTCGAATATTGAAATTTTTTCAAATCTAAATAGAAATTTTCTTGGTTTTTTTGAACCCATTGCTCTCTAAGTTTGTTTTTATTCAAACAACCGTTATCAAAGAAAATATTTGTATCCATAATAATTATATTGTATATATTCAACTATTGTTCTTTCCTCATCTAAAATCATATAAAAAAATAAAAAAATATTTCGAGAAAAGCTTTACTTTTAAAAAAATTACCTTATCTTTACATAAATAAAAAACAAAATTAAAAATTATGACTAATTTTATCGATTTATCAAACATCACAGACTTTTCAGTAATGCCTCAAGAAATTCGTGAACGTATGAATTCACTTACACCTCGTGAAAAAAGATACTTTATGACAATGTGGCCTAAGTCTGGCGTACTTTACATTACTTCAAAACCCGGTATTGCAAAATCAGCAATCGCCCGTTCCATCGCTGATAAGATGGGTTTCAAATACCTTGATGTTCGACTCTCAATGTCCGATGAAACTGACTTCAAATTCCCTTTCTTGAAAGACGCTGAATACAAAGGCAACATCTTCAAAGTATCTGGTTACGCAGTTCCAGAATGGGCTTTCGAAGCTAACTCTCAACCAACTATCATACACTTCGAAGAGTTAAATAGAGCTCCACAATTTGTTAGAAACGCCGCTCTACAAATCCTACTTGAAAGACAAATCGGTGAATTCAAATTCAACGGCACTGTATTGATGATGGCGAGTGGAAATCTTGGAGACGAAGATGGAACCGATGTTGAGGAATTCGACAACGCACTTAACAACCGTTTGATTCACTTCTCACATACTTTGAGTTCTGATGAGTGGGTGGATAACTTTGGTAAGACTAATTGTCATCCAACAGTTGTTTCTTATATCAGAGCTTATCCTGAGAAACTATACCAAAATCCAACAGAAAATACTAAGGCTTATGCTACACCACGTTCTTGGTTGTTTTTGAGTGATTTCATTACAAAGAACTTTGGTATGGATGCGTCACCGAGAGAGTTTCTGCCTTATCTTCAAGAAGTGGCTCATGGATACATCGGTAATGGTGCACAAAGATTCTTACAATACTGTCAAGAAATGGTAAATATCACAATACAAGATATTATCAATCGTTACGACAAAGTAGAAGAAGAATTGAGTAAATACAACCGTGATAAAAATTCTGAGTTGATTCAATCTTTGAAAGAATTTGACATTAAGAAATTGACAGAAAAACAATTAGATAATGTAACTAAATTCTTGAAGCGAGTTTCTGATGATGAATTAACGGCTTATTTACTTCACGTACTTGATAACGTACCTGATGTTTCTGATCCAAAAATCAAAAAGTTCATGCAAAACTTCCGAGATGTTTTGATAAACATTAAGAGAATCAACAAACCAACTGCGGATAAAAAAGATTCAAAATAGTTTTGTTTACTCCCTCTGTTTCTTTGAGGACAGAGGGAATTTTTAGATATATATGTAGTATGAAGATTCAGATTAAATTAAAAAATGAACTTGGTGAATTTACCTCTGAACAGATGAATATCACAGAAGAACAATATAAAAATCTAATAGAAGCTTCTAAAGATTTTTACTTAGGTAGTTATGATATGTATACACCTAGTGGATTTGTGGTTGTTAGTCCGGAAATTCTAAAAAAGTCTATATTATTAATAGAAATCTTATCAGAGTAGAGAATGGAATTGAAAAGTAGATTTAAAAAGTTTGGAGAAGATTTTATACCCGATATTATTGAATATCTAAAAGAATTTATTGAAAGAGAACCAGGAGTGACTATAAGTGTAGGTTGTGATTCAGTTCAAAAGAAACGTAAAACTCTTTTTGCTATTACAATTATGTTATACAATCGAGATATCAAAAACGGTGCTCATGTTGTTTTTTTTAGAGAAAATTTACCAAAGATTAGAGATAACTTTGATAGACTTTCAAGAGAAGTTACTTTTATTCAAGAGATATCTGAATTTTTAGAAGCGGAGTTATCAAAATTTTATACAAGAAAAGATTTAAGTGAAATTGAAATAAAAAAGTATAAATTTCATACCCTAAAGTGTAATGGTGAATATGAAAACTTATCAAATTATGATGAAAGTATTGTAACTAAAAATCTACCACTTACTGATTTAGAGAAAAACTATAAATTTAAACTAGTCGATATTCATTTAGATTTTAACTATAAAGAAGGTAAAAATGATTCTAAAGGGTATGCAAAAAATAAATCTTATTTAGCATATAAGGCATACGTGCCTTGGTTAAGAGGTAGTGGTTGGCGAGTATGGGTAAAACCACACTCACATGCAAGTAGTTCGGCTGCGGATTTATTAATACAAGATTAAACTTTAATTATTTAATAATTATAATTATATGAAAAAAGAAGAATTGAAAATAGTTGGGCTTTCTTATAGCCACACTCACTCTGGCTCCTATGTGTTAGTTTTAGGTCAACTGGATGGTAAACTAAAACTACCTATAATCATCAAATCTCATGAAGCCCAAATTATAGCTCTAAAAGTAGAAGGTATGAAATCACCGAAACCTTTACTTCATGATATTGTACATAATTTGACCGAAATTATGTCTATGGATTTACAACAAGTCTTAATTTCAAACATTGTAGAAGGTGTTTTTCACTGTAAACTAATTTTTTCAAGTTTCAATGAAGATTTTTCAATTGAGTGTTCTATTGGTGACGCAATTGCACTTTCTTTAGTTTATAGTTGTCCTATTATGTGTAATCGGGAAGTATTATCAATTTCTGGCATCTTAATGAATAATGATGGTGATGTGACCGAAGAACAAGAAGAGGAAAATAAAAAAGACAGAGACTATAGAAGTGTACTTTCTTTGGATAATCTTCAAAAAATGTTAGATAAAGCTTTAGACAATGAAGAATATGAGATTGCTTCTCAATTAAGAGACAGAATCAAAGAGTTGAAAGATAAAGAGTAAAATGATAGATATTGATTTCATAGAATTCTATATAAAAAAGAAGCATCAACAAAATGTTGACACCTATTTTAGTGTTTCAAGACCCGTTCTTTCTGTCTGGAGAAAGAATGGGTTGCCTGCTCAAAGGTTAAAGGAATTCTTGGAAAGAGAAAAAAGTGTGGATGTTTTTACACTATTTGAAAAAATATATAAAAGAGAGGACTAACATTTTAATATATATATTAAAAAATTGTTAGTTTATGAGAAGAAAAGAATATAACCAATCTTATTTCGAAAATATTGATACCGAAGATAAAGCTTATTTTTTAGGATTTATTTATGCTGACGGATCTGTTGTAACAGAAAAAAGAAATAGTCTTTTTATTAAAATTCACATCAAAGATTCACATATAATCGAATCGTTTATAAATTGTATAAATGGTGAAATGATTCCTTGGAAACAAAAAAATAGAGATATAATACAAGTTAGTGTGTCAGGTAAAAAAATTATCAACGATTTACTAAATCTTGGATTACATCAGAATAAAACATTTACATTAAAATATCCAGATATACCAATTGAATTAGAAAGACACTTTATAAGAGGTTATTTTGATGGAGATGGTTGTATAAGAGTAAAAACAGATAGTAGGGATGGCTCGAAAATAGGCGACATGAGATTTGTAGGTGGATCGATTGATATGTTGCATACTATCAATGATAGAATGAATTTTCTATTTGGGACTAAAAAGAATTCATTATACGGACCTAAAAATAAGAATTATAAGTTTTTGGGGTGGGGATCTATGAGTGATATAGAAAAAATTTATAACGGATTTTATGAAGATTCTAATTTTTATTTGAAAAGAAAAAAAGAAACATTTGATGAAGTTATGAGTATAATAAAAGATAAAATAAAATATAGAAAAATAAAATAATTACGATGTGTATTTCCTACATAGGAGGCAAGTCCCGAATTTCATCTTTCATCACACCCTTCTATCCAAAAGACATGGAGTGCTATGTTGAATCGTTCAGCGGCATGTATTGGTGTTTCTTCAACATGAATTTAGAAGAATATCCAAATCTAAAAAAGATTGTCTATAACGATTTTAACCCTTTAAACGTAAATCTTTTTAAATGTGTAAAAAATCATCAAAAACTGCTTGAAGCTTGTGAAAAAATTTATGTTCAGGAGAAAGGAGTAACACCAACTAACCCGATTTGTAAACAAAATTTTGAAACATTTCAAAGTGAACTTTTTTCAAAAACATTTACTTTATCTATAGAACCAGATTTTGAATCTGCAGCGAAATATGCTTACATTTTAACTCAGGTATTTTCCGGTTCAAATCCAGAGAGAGCATCATTCATTGATTTGAGGGGGAAGTATCATTCTAAGTTTACATCTTTTAAAAACAAACTAAAAAACCCAAAGTGGCAAAAAATGTTTGAATCAATCACTCACTTTGAGAATATGGATTTTGAAGATGTAATAAAAAAGTATGATAGTGAGAAAACATATTTCTATTGTGACCCACCGTACCACAAGACAGAAGACTATTACGCCAATCACGACTTTAACATCCATACACATGAAAGACTAGCAAAATGTCTAAAGTCTATTAAGGGTAAATTTTCTCTAAGTTATTATGACTTCCCACAGTTATCCGAATGGTTCCCAAAAGATGAATATAACTGGAAATCTAAAGAATTTTCAAAAGCAGCAATGGCAAAAGCTGGTAAGCCTCAAACAAAAGGTATTGAGTTACTTATAATGAATTATGAAAAAGACTAAGTTGTGGCTGACTGATGCAATTTCATTTAATCGAATTCGTTTTGAAACTGGACAGAAAGTCGTTCTATTTAGAAGAAAAGGATCGGGTTATCCGAAGCAAATAGAAGACTCAAAACATTATACAGTAAAAAACGTAATCTATGATGATTTAATTGTTTATGATGATTCTATCAAGTATAAAGAATTTAAAATGCATAGTAGTTATTTCATACCTGTAGAATACTCACGAAATGAAACTATTGATGAAATTTTGAAAGATTTATAGATTCAAAGGTGTGTAAATTAAATAAATAGAAGAAATTAAGTCTATAATATGATTTTCAAACCAGGTGATTTAGTTATTAAGTACACAGGTGGTAACAAAATGAGAATTTTATCTTGTGAAAACAATAAAATCGAATGTGGTTGGTTCACAGAAAGTTATCATGAATCTACCTTTGAAGAAAAAGAGTTAGTTTATTTCAATCAATTCGATAAAATTATGATTTTCGAAAAAAGAGATGAACTAATTTCACAAATATTAAAATCTTAGTGGTGTAATAAGCTCTCGGTGGCTGCCTAAAAGCACACACTATAACCTGCTCTGGCAATAGACTGTGCATCATGCTTGTACAAATAGTGAGGTTGAGGTAGTTGGTTAATCCTCTCTTAAGATTTTATGAGTCCTGAATTCCAGGACTCATTTTTTTATTTTTATATATAGACTTATAAAAATTTTAATTTAGATGAAACATATATTTAACTTTCCTGACTTTATTAGTGAAGCACTTGGGGTACCAGAAGGTATAATAGAAACGTCAAAACAGTTGTTTCTTAAATTTTTGAATAATATCGAGATTGAGGCAGATGTGCAAGAATTGGAAAATGAAATTCTTACAGTAGAGGGTGATTTCAAAATACTTGATATGAATTTTCAAGAAGTTGATTTCGTATTTGATTTCGAAATAATAGAAGAAGATGAAATAGACTTTTTAGGAATGGGTTCCAAATTTACTAGAGGAATAACAATAGACAAAAACAAGAAAAGTTTTGAAGTAAAGACATTAAGTAAACAAACCCTTGAAATCGCTGTTACATTAATTACTAGCGAACAAGTATTGGGTAAAGACTTATTTAATTTCTTTAAAAAGAACGAAAAATATTTTATTCCAGTAATGGCTCACGAGTTAAAACACTTTTATGATAAATTCAAAAAACCGAAAAAAAGTCTAAAAACGTGGGTAGATTACGGTGTTTATAGTACACAAAAATTTGCAGATATCAAACCACTAAATGATTTTTTATTTCTATCTTACTATGTTCATTCATTTGAGGGTTTAGTTAGATCAACAGAATTTGCTGCAATGTTAGATATTGAAAACGTAACACCAGAAAAGTTTAAAGAATTTTTTCTAAGTTCAGAAATGTTTACTATATTAAAAACAGCCCGTGAATACAATTTAACAGATTTCAAAAAAAGTTTAGAGGACTACCAAGAACAAATTTTAGATTGCTTAATTATTTTTGGATATGATACGGATGAATTAGTAGAAGCCTCAGACGAAGAATTAGTTGAATTTATATTGAAAGAATTTTATGAGCAACTTATGACTTGGAAAGGCAGTTTGATGAAGAGTGCACTTTTTCCGATTATGACACCTTTTAGATTTGTTGGAAAAAAAGAAAAGTATTTTAATGAATATTTGGAAAAAATCCTTAAATTTGGTGGCGATTATAATAAATTCTTTGAAACTGAGTTTAAATTTATGAATCAAGAAGCTACTAGAGTTATTAAAAAAGTAGCTGGTACTTATCCATTAACTTTTAAAAATTTATAATTATGTCTATTTGGAATTGGGATTTATGGCACAAATTTAAAACTAAAACAACTTTAGTTAAAGTGAAACCAGATTTCATTCAGAAAATGAATGAAAAAACAAAAAATAAAACTGAAGGAACTTCAGAGAAAAAAATTGATAATGATGATGAAAAAAATAAAACTATTTGAAAACTTCGAATCATTCGAAGATATTGATGATGTACTAGTATCATTACAAGACAAAGGTATTCTCAAAATTAAAAATAAACCTTTTTTCACTTACGAGGAAACTTATTCTGACGACGATGATTACTCAGTAGGTATACCTAAAATTTCTATTAGATATTATATCACTCAGGATCTTGGTAAAATTGATTCAGTAGCAAAATTGGATTCATTGGTCGATCTACTTAGTGAGTTCAAACAAGCTATACATAGATTAGACCAGAGTTCAAGTTATATGATAGATTTAGGTGATAAAGAATTAGAAGTGAAACTTTCAGTACCAGATAATATCAAAGATATTTTTGACAGAGTTTCATTACATCAAGATTATGATGATTTACAATATAACTATGATGAGGATATAGATGGTGTTCCATATGAAGTTTTTTTGAAATTTAGGGTAGATGAAAATCTAAAAGTACTTATTTCTGTTTGTATGAAAACTAGAGGTGTAATACACACTATTCAACAATTAGAAGAACCAATGGTTGAACACTTCAATGGGTATGGTTTGAAATTTATTCAGATGAAAGATAATATAGGAACTTGGATTTGGGAATTTATTAGTGAATGAAAATATTTTTTGTAAAAAGCTTGTTTTATTCGAAGTGTTTTACTATATTTGTTTAAATATTAAAAACAACAAATTATGAGTAAATACCTTTCACAGTACGGATTTAAAACTTGGAATAAAGAACAATTATTCACACAGATCGACCTCATCCACATTTTTAGACAAGGTGATCAGATTATTACTAAATTAGGAGAAAATGTTACTAACGTAACTAACGTATCTAAACGATATGAAGTTTTCGATATTCGTTCATTCTTAAAATCAAAAATCGAGCAAATCGAAGCAAACTTCCCTATACACTATTACAAATTTAGACTTAAATCTGGTGTACAAGAACTGACACTTATTTCTGATGAAGTAATGATAAACAATACCCCCTTTTACAAATCTTTCTACATACTAAACTCCTCTGATAAATCAAGACGACTAAACATGAATATGGGTCTTTTCAGAGCAGATAATAACTCTTATGTAGTTGGTACGATAAAAAATCTTTCTCTTTCAAGAAAACACCTTAAAGGCGTTACTCAATTAGCAGAGGAAGCTTCACAATCAATTGGTGCTGAAACCTTTGACGAACAAATCAAAGCTATACAATCTTTAGTCGGAGAAAGAGTTATGTTATCTAAAGTTAGAGAAATAATCGTAGACAAAGACTTACAAATAAACCATAGAAAATTTGATGCACTTAAAAACTCACTCAGACATTCACCAACTGATAGAATAACAGCTCTGACTAACTTACAACTTGAGACGCTCTCAACACCTTCTGAAACACTTCAGATTGATTCTAAAAATGACTTTTTAATAGATGCTTATCAAGTTTTCAACTGTTATATTCAAGTGTTCTCAAGACAAGATTCTTACATTGTAAAAAAAGAAACTGAGAAAATTTTGAAGATTACTCAATGTTTCGTTAGAGATGAAAAATTAAACTCAATTTTAGATGAACTTTTTAACTAAAGTTCATCTTTTTCTGAAATAAGCAATATTTACTATTAAAATATAAATCATGAATAAAAAAACAGTTCAAATTTTCATTTCAGATGAAATAAAAGAAGTATTATCTAAAATTCAAAATCAATCTGAGATTGCTAAAACATTATTAAAGCAATCTCATGATATGGAAGATGTGATTGATGACTACGTTAATTATATTTCTATATCCAATGATGATAAAACAAAAATATCTTATTTGACTAAAGAGCGACAAGAACAAGTCACTGACTTTTGGGATTCAAAACGTCGTTTCATGATTAAGCCTGGAGCCTTTGTAAGAAAAGTTTTTAAAAATTTCTCTGATAAAGAAATCGAAAAGTTTTCTTCTCTTTTCAGAAACCAACAAGCCAAGAACATGTTTAATTTCAAAATTGTAAAAGGTGAACAAATACTAAAATATTACTCACAAGAAAGTTACCTTAGAGAAACAAGTTCATTAGGTTCTTCTTGTATGAAATATGATGAATGTCAAGACTGGTTTGGAATTTATACACAAAATATGGATATAATTAGTCTGCTAGTTTTAGTAGACGATAGAGACAATCTAATTGGTAGAAGTTTACTCTGGAAGACACCAGATTATAAAATCATGGATAGAATCTACACAATTGATGACGAGAATTTCAGTCATTTCTTCAAAAAGTGGGCTGATGAAATGGGGTATTTATATAAGAGAGAACAAAAGTGGAATAACACTATGAGTTTTGAATCTGATGGTATTAAAAAAGATTTGAAGATCGGTATTCAATTAGATTCTGTCTCATTTGAAACCTATCCTTACTTAGATACTTTTAAATTTCTTTGTTTAGATAACAAAACACTCTATAACTATATACCAAATAATTCAGTAATCACAATTTCTTCAGCAGATGGTAGTTGGAAAAGTTCTAAGTTCTTAGCTTTAGACGTTAAAACAAATCTTTTTTATAATTTTGATGACACTGTTTACATTGATTATTTGAGTGGTAGAGTATTCATAGAAGATGCTTGTTGGAGTGAAACTTATCAACAATATATTTACTCAAGTGATGCAAAATACGTTGATAGAATTGATGATTATATTTTCTATGACGATACTGTAGAAATCGATGGTAATAAGGTAGTATTGAAAAAAGAACTGATTGAAAATTAAAATTGTTTAATAGATGTTTTATCTATAAATTAAAAACTCACTCAAAAGAGTGAGTTTTTTTGTTCTTCGAAATATTGCTCTAAATAGGGCATCATATTCTTACATTGAATTAATTTTGCTTCTTCATCATCCGGTCCTATATAAACCAGATAAGCTCCTGCAACATCTATACCCCACTCTTTAAGAATTAAGGCATACAAACATAATTGTATCGAATATTCATTATGATGGTTTTTATAGAATGAATCGAATGGTTTAAGTAGTCTCTCCCATTTACCATCTTTATGATTATCATCTCTGAAGTCTTTATTGGTTTTATAATCAACGATATAGAGTTTACCATCTTTTAGGAAAAGAGCATCAATAGTACCTGCTACCTTCCATTTTGGTGAGAAGACTCTGGTCTCAAATTTAACAGGTGTTAATTTGTGTAGATACTTACAATAGATTTTATTAAACTTATTGATACGATGTATTAGGTCTGGATTGGTTGGTAGTTCAGACCATTTTTGATTGAAGTAATCTTCAATCCATTGGTGTGTAGCAGTTCCGATTTCGTTAGCATATCGATTAGTTTCAGCCCATTGTTCTTTGAGTATTTCAGCATCAACTCCGGTTTTTTCTGAGGTTTTTTTTGCAACAGCTTCTGTATCGAAGGGTTTGTGAAAAGTACCAACGAGTGTAGTAACAGATGTCATTACTTCACCTTTATAAGTATATCTATGTAATTTTGGATTAAAAATAAAGTCTGGCTCTTGAAAGTATTCAAGTTTCTTTAAAATTTCTTCTTTCATTTAAATTATATAATATAAAATATAAATGGTTTTAAACATAACTATAAGTAAAACCCTTTAAGAAATCTATTGCTAAGGAATACTTCTGAACTAAAGTTGTACTACTTGATGTAAATGTTGCAACTGAATAAGTTGGTGAAGTAATTTGAGTCCAGTATGTAGAAAAAGTAGGTGTAATTAAATTGATTGAACTCCAAGTATAAGATTGTATACATTCATAAAGATTATTTGTATAAGCTAAGTGATCACCGACTTCATATCTATTCACTAAAGTTCGATTTGTCTCGAATTGAGGTATAGAAGCAGCAATCGAAGCTGGGATTCCAACCTGAGCTACAATATTAGTTGAGAGTTCAATCACTCTTCTATCTCGATATGGTAGATTTACACTTATTTCTTCTTCACGAATATCACCAAGAAAGTGATTGCTATTTCTATCAAAAAGATGATAACCCACTAAATAGACTGATTTCTGGTCTAGAATTTTTTTAACTGCTTCAGCACTGTTTGTGTTTGTAAACTTTCTGATTTCTTTAAATGAAAATTCTTTGAAATCTTGTATAGAAAGAAAATATCTGATCTGGATATCATACTTGGAAAGCATTACATCCTCTAATATAGAGAGTTGTCCATTGTTGATAATTTCATCTATCAACTCGTAATATTCAAAAACATAATCAGAACCTTTCTGAGCTAGTTTATTGATTTTTGTGTAAATCTTATTATATTCTCTTCTATATGAAGTCATAAATTATATATTAAAAAAACTCTATCTTTTAAGATAGAGTTTTATTTGTTTTAAGCTTCACCTGCCATTATCTTTTCGATTTCCGCTATTTTATCTTTATTTTTTTCATCTTGTAAGAATTCCGTAAATTTAGCCACCTTACCCATTTTTGTTGGATCTTCTTTTAGTTTACCTAAATCTTCTTTTAATTTTTTATCTACCTCAAGGTCAGTTCCTTCAGAGAACTCGTATTCATTAACTTCTTTATCAGCAACCACAATTCTTTCGAGTGCACCTGTTTCATATTCATCTTTACCATCAATACTTAGTTTACCACCATTTTTCTTTAGTTCAACTAATTTTATTCTTTCGCCTTTTTTAGCTATACCAGTAATTTTTGCTGTTACTTCATCATCTTCACCTAAAACTATTTTTTTACTACCAGATTTAATTATCTTGTAAATGTCTTTCTCGCCTTCAATTTTTCTGACTTCAATTTCAACATCACCCCAATCTAAAACTATTTTACCTTCTTCTTTTACACCAGTTTGTTTTTTAAGATTTGCATAAAGTTTATCCATTTCTTCTGGTGTGACATCTAAATCCAATCTTTTCTTTAAATCAACTTGAAAACCATCTAGGAATTTTAGTGCAATTGTTTTTTTCGATTTTAAATCTTTGCCTTTATTTATCTCTGTAATATAATTAGTTTTCGAGAATTTAAATTTAACGTCTTTTTTGGTCAAACCTTTAAGTGGATCTATTAATCCAACAATACCCACAAAATCGATTTCTTTGTTACCTAAAATAATTGCTTTTGATAGTGCTGTAACCGCCTTAGATTTACCTTTACCGAGTGCTGTTTCAATATCTTTACCTATGTTATTTGCTAAATCAGTTAAATTTGTAGCGAAATTGTCCATAATACCCATCAAAGCTGTTTCATCTTGAATATTATTGATTTCTTTTTGAGCAGCATCAACTGCTTGATTAAAATTAGTTAAGATTACATTGATTAAAGAATTTGGCTCATCTTCTTTGAATAGATTCTGAAAATCTTTGGCTAAGTCTTTGAAAGGTGCGGCAAAAAATGTAGCTAACTTACCTAAAGCTCCTTTTATAGCCTTCATAATGAATTCCTCTTTAATTAGTTCATCTTCTTTGAATTGATTAAACTTCTGTATTTGCATTTTAGAGTTTTAAAATTTATTACTATATATTAAATCAACCAAATCTTTTTTTTGAAATATAAATTAAAAAAATATTTTATGAACTGGGAAGAATATTTACCTCTGGCTGAAAAAACTTTATCAAGACAATTTCACTGTCAAGAAAAAGAACAACTTTCTGACAATAAGTGTGTCGCTGATTTAGTATTTTTTTAAATCATGCTGAAATAAAATTCGTTTTTGGGTTTATTTTTTTCAATATATTTTCTCAGTGTTGATGGCTTCATCTTAAAGTATTTAGCTGCCGTTGCTAAAGAACCAAAATCTAATTCCTCTTTTGGTGACTTAGCTTTAATTTTGAAACCTTTTGTTTCTTTTTTGAAGAATTTTTCAAAGTTACCATCAAATTCACTCTCATAAACATAAGCATATCCCCCTGCAGTTTTTCTCTGTTTATCTAAACACATCCAAACATTTTTGAAATTTATTCCGAAATCTCTATTCACATCCATAATATTGTTATATATTTTTTTGTTTCCAAATTTGTCAATCATAAAAAATGGAATTCCGATTTTAGTAGTTTTTTGTATTCGTGATGTCAATTCGATATCAATCTGAGAAGAGTCCTCAAAAAAAAACGTATATTTACCTGATACGAAATTACGATTCTTAGTAGCACAACCTGATATTAATTTATAATCTATATTCAATGATTCACCAGCTCTTCTAGCATTACTAAATCTACCTATAAAATTCCTATCAATATCGTAGCACAAAATTGGTTTACTATTGACACCGTTATAATTTGACTCACTTATTTTTTTTTCTAGTCTCATCGGACACTATTCTACCTCTACTTTTTTCACCTATTTTTCTTCTTACCTCATCACTAGGATTTTGAAGTCCGTCTCCTCCTTCAGTCATATTTAATAAATTACACCCATTTTCAGTGTATAGTTTTATGAAATACTTTTCTTTTTCGTTTACATCCTTCTCATCACACTCTAATAGTATTTCCATATCAGGCTTCAAACCCAATTTTCCCATCTGTACTTTCCACTTATCTAATTTACATCTAATTCTTTTTTCTATACGGTGGTGATCCTTCATTCTTCGTTCAACATTTTTTGTTTTACCTATATAGACAATTTCATTTGTAGTAGGATTTTTAAGAGCGTAAATAAAATTTTTCATATTAGTCGTAGCTTTCTTCCTATATATTACTAAACTAAAACTACCTATCGATATATAAATTCAAAATGTAAAATTATGAACTGGCAAGAGTATAAAGAAGTATCAAAAAAAACATTATCAACACAATTTCATTGCGATCAACAAAAAGTTGAGTTATTATTACACGCCGTGATGGGAATTCTAACAGAAACTGAGGAATTACTAGATAACCATTTAATACAAAAGGATGAAATAAATATTTTAGAAGAAGTTGGTGACATCACCTGGTACTTAGCTATTATTGGAAGAGAGTATAATTTAGACTTTAATATTACCACAACATCTCAAAATATTGATTCATTCGATATTGTTATTTCTATAATAAAAGAATCTTGTAAATTGTTGGATATCTTGAAAAAGAAAATTTTTTATAATAAAGACATTAACGATGAATTATTCAAAGGTATTAGCTTACAAGTAATGGGTCTTATTAAATCTTACGTTACTCATCATTCTATCGACTTGGAAAATTCTTTCGATATAAATATAGCTAAACTTAAAAGCCGTTATGGAGATAAATTCTCATCGGATAGAGCAATCAATCGTGATACTGAAAGTGAGAGAAAAATATTAGAAAGTAAAAATAATGATTAGACTTTTTATCTTCAGAAAAGGCAATTAACAGAGATTTGGATTTGGAAAAAAATGTTTTAGAGAATGAATAATAAAAATTTAATACTACAAAATATTAACATTAGAAATAAAGTTCTTCCCTCTCAATTATCACAGTTGAAAATTGACTTAGAATTTAGTTTCGAAAAAAATATACTTGAAGCTGGTGTTATCAATCCTGGTTACTTTTCTTACTTTTTACCTATTTTGGAGAATTATAGATTATCGAATATTATAACTAAGTATCATATTACTGAAGAACAACATACAGATGGATTAACAGGTAAATTTATCAAAATTCCTGTGGTTGATGTTTTCTTACCAGAGAACTCAACTTCATCTATAAGAATATTTATCATATCTGAATCATTTTTAAAATAAAATAATCTTATGAAAATTTTTTCTGGCTCAAAATATACAGAACTAACTCGAATAATATCACTACATTCAGACTTATTAGAAGTGGGTGAACTACAAATTGATAAGTTTTCAGATGGTGAAATTTTACCTTGTTTTAGGGAATCGATTCGTGATTTAGATATATTTTTTATCAATAGTACTGATAGTTCCGAATCAATAATTGAAACTCTCTTAGTTACAGATGCTGCAAAAAGAGCTGGTTGTAAATCCTTTACACTTGTTAGTCCTTATTCTGGTTATAGTAGACAGGATAAATCCGATCATTTGAGGTCTTCAATAGGTTCCAAAATGTTAGCGGATATTTTTGAAAAAGCAGGCGTGAATAGAGTAATCACAATTGATTTACACTCTTCAGCAATACAAGGATTCTACAACATTCCTGTAATACACTTGAATGGTAATATTATTACGTTGGATTACATAAAATCTCTTAATTTAGACAGTCTTTGTGTCGTAGCACCAGATCAAGGAGCTGTCAAAAGAGCTTTGGATTTCTGTAAAGGTTTCCCAGAATCTTCTTTTGCTATGATTAATAAAAAAAGAATAAAGCCTAACGAAATTCATTCTATGGAATTAGTAGGCGAAGTTATTGGTAAAAATGTGATTATTGTAGATGATATGGCTGATACTTTGGGAACTATGTCAAAAGCATGTGATTTATTATTAAAAAATGGTGCTAAAAGTGTAAGGTGTGTAGCTACTCATGGTGTGCTTAGTGGTAAAGCTTTAGAAAATTTACATAACTCCAAAATAGAAGAAGTTATAGTAGTTGACACGATACAATCAGTATATACTAAATCAACAAAAATGAAAGATATTTACAGTTCTGAAAGACTTAAAATAATCAGTTGTTCTAAACTTATTGCTAAATCTATATTAACATTAATAGAAAAAAAATCAATTCACGAAATAAATAATATCTGATGTCTGAAAAAATTTTAGATGGTAAATCAGTTTCAACAACAATAATATCAGAAATTAAATCCAAAATAGACTTAATCTCCAATCGAGATAATCTAGATAAACCTTCTATATCAATTATATTAGTTGGTAATAACCCCGCAAGTGAAAGTTATGTTAAAAATAAAATGCTAGCTTGTAAAAAAGCTGGGATAAAATCTGATTTAATTAGACTCAATTCAGATATCACAACAGAACAATTGATAAAAGAAATAGAAATACTAAATAATTCAGAAACAAACGGTTTTATTGTACAACTTCCCCTACCTAAACACATAGACAAAGACTTAATTATAGAAAAAATATCACCAGATAAAGATATCGATGGATTCCATCCCACCAATTTTGGTAAAATGGCACTCGGTCAAAACTCCCTAAAACCAGCAACACCTTATGGTATCCTAAAACTACTAAAAAATCAAAATATCCAAACTAAAGGCAAACATATTGTTGTAGTTGGTAGATCTAACATAGTAGGGAAACCACTAGCAATTATGCTCGGAAATGAATTTGAAATCGGAAGAGCTACTGTTACTTCCTGTGATATTAACACACCAATTCAACTTTTGAGAGAAGAACTTAGTAGAGCAGATATTATTGTAGTAGCAGTCGGTAAACCAAATTTTCTAACTGTTGACATGATAAAAGAAGGTGCAATTATAATAGATGTTGGTATCAATAGATTAGAGAGTGGTAAAATAGTGGGTGATGTTGACTTTGAAGGTGTAGTTACAAAGTGTTCTAAAATTACACCCGTTCCTGGTGGGATTGGACCGATGACAATTTCTGCACTAATTTGTAATACCTTCACAGCTTGGTGCAAACAGAACCTTTAACATTTCTCTATTATATCAATCAGATTTTTAGATTTCTTATCTAATTCAATCTCTTTTTGAATATAGATACGAAGCCTTTTCGACATATCGTAACCGTTTTTTTCACAGACCTGTTTCCAACTGTCTAAAAGTTCTTTTTCTATCCTAATCGTTAAGTTTCCTGTTTTTTGGTTGTTTTCCATCGTATCTCTTTCCATTTTTGAATCTCTTAGATTCTCTTACACCAGCGTCGTGTAATATTCTACTTACTATCATAATTGTTAGTCCCTCATCAAGAGCAATTTCTTTGATGAGTTTACCGGATTTGAATTTGTTGATTACTATGTCAATTTTGTCTTCACTAAGATTTATAGAATTTGTAAGAACACACCTATCTTTGTCAATTTCAATATTTTCTGATTTTAAAAATCTAACTACTCTATTTTTCTTGATTAGATATTTACGAGTGATTGCTTTCAAAGAAAGTCGCAAATCCAAATAATCACTTTTAATTTTTTCTCCCAATTCTTTTGTTATTATGATATACTCTTCAGGATTATGACCATTTGATGCTAATTTTCTTTTAATTATATCTACTTGATATTCTGGGTCGAAGTTTTTTCGTAACTCATGTTCAATTTTATCACCACATACCATGTTGTAACCAAAGTCTGGGTCAATTGTATTAAACACTTTTATGAACTGTATCTCTTTTTCATTCAATTCCTCAATGTTACTACATTCACAAATAATTTCCCAAACTATATTCTCACTACCATATTTATTTATAGCTCTATGAAAAATTAGATTACTACCGTTATTTGCGTCTCTCAAGTGATGATACTTCCTATTTTTGAAGTTCTTTGTCTTACCAATATATTTTTTACCATTCGGAAAAATTGCCTGATAGATAACCATTTACTTTTAATTACATTTTATTACTTATATATTAAAACAAAAAAATCGTTTTTTTCTATAAATAAAAAATAAATTTTAATATGTCAAAAAAATATAAGTTAGGACTATCCCAAATTTTGAAGAATGAAGCACATGTGGTTGAAAGAATGTTTAACTCTATTAAAAGTATCGTTGACGCTATTTTTTTAGTTGACACTGGCTCTACTGACAATACTATTGAAGTCTGTAAAAAATGGGGTGAGGATAATAACATTCCGGTTTTCATCAAAGAAAGACCTTTTGATAACTTTGAGAACAGTAGAAACGCCGCAATGGCTTTTGCAAGAGAAGATTGTGACTATTGTTTTTGGTTGGATGCTGATGAGCAACTAATAATCGATCATAAAGTATTTGATAAAAACAAACTTGATAAAGACTTGTATATGTTTAACGTATATATTGGCAACATGAAGTATACCAGAAATGAGTGTTGGAAGACCGATAAACCCTTTCGTTGGTATGGCCCTTGCCACGAGTTCATCATTTCAGATAATCCTAATATTACTTCTGGTTTAATGGAAGGATTAACTGTTCAAGTAAAGATGGATGGTGGTTCTTGGAAAGGAAACATTCCAGACAAATATAAAAAACACGCTGCTATTTTAGAAGACTATATCGACAACAAAGATAGAAGTTCAAGATGGGTATTTTACACTGCTCAATCTTATCACGATTCTGCTTCAATTCCTGATAACAAAGAAGAGAATGAAGAAAGATTAAGAAGAGCCCTTAAATATTACAAAGAAAGAGTCAATAGAACTGATGGATATGAAGAAGAAAGATTTTATTCTCAATTTAGAATTGGTACAATTAAAAAAGCTTTAGAATTACCTTGGATGGAAGTACATCAAGAATTACTAAAGGCTTACTCGATGGAACCATTAAGAGCTGAATCAATTAAAGCTATCATCGATTATTATTTAACTGTTGGTGAGTGGAATATGGCTTATCTTTACACAAAATTTGCTGTTGAAAATTTTCATGGAAAGAACCCTTATCCGACTCGACTATTGTTTGTTGATGAAACACTTTATATTTGGAGATTATTGGAAGTTCACTCAGCTTCTTGTTTCTATACTGGAAGAAAACAAGAGGCAACTCAAACCTATAGTAAGTTATTAGATATTATCAGAAAATCTCCTCAATATTTTACACCGGATGATATTGCTAAAATTAATTCAAATGCACAATTCTTCAAATAAAAAAAATAACTCCTTATAGGAGTTATTTTTAATTATAAAACTATATGAAAAAAGGTAAACTAATAATGTTGATAGGATCACCATCATCTGGTAAATCTACACTTGCATCTGATGTACACACAGAACTTAAAAAAAGAGGACATAACTCTATGTTTATTGGTGAATGTGCTACTGATTTTATTGCTGAATATGGGGTTCCAGATACGCCTATGGATCAGTTGGTTATTTTTTATAAACAACTCAATCGAGAAAGAATGTATTTGGACTCAAAAGATTTCATCATTTGTGATTCTAGTTCTCTGTTAAACTATTTTTATTTTAGAGGCCAATTTCCAAAGGAATTGAGTAATAAAGATATCGCTGTTATAAACCACATGCAGAAAGAAATATTGAAAACAATCAATCAGTGGAACTATATTTTTTATCTTCCACCTATGTTATCAAATATAGATGATGGTATTAGATATCACAATCGAGAACAAATTGTTAAAATCGATAGGTGGATTAAATCTTACTTGGAAATTGAAAATATTTCTCATGAAGATCTTTCTAATTTACAAATTAATAAGAGAACAGAGTACATCATTAGTTCCATACTAAAATAAAAAAACTGTCTTAAGACAGTTTTTTTATTTTCCTAATAATTTTATTAAATCTTCTGTAATTTTTGTGATTATCTTTTTACCTTCTATTTCTATTAGTGGAATATTACAAATTCGACTAAATTTATCATTACCATCGACTGCTATCTTTTCAATCATTTCTAATACTTTATGATTATCTTTAAATTGTGATTTATAAAATTCTTTAAGATCACTAATGAATCTTGATAAATCTACACCTTTTTTATGATTATATTTAACCATTTGTAATTCGTTGTCTTGTTTCTCAACCATTAGATACCAAATAGAGGATTTTGAGACTTTTACATTTTCTAAGAAATTATAACCCTTTGAGGCTTTAACACCTTTCGGTAATTTAGCTACTTTACCAAAGAATTCTACTTTCCTTTCACTGGTATTTTCTACTTCTTGTCCTAAGGGCATCATATAATCTGTAGACATACCTTTTTGTGTTCTACCAGATTTACCAGGTAAATTTGGATTTGCTGGCAAATCACCATCATCAAAAGGTAGTTCAGTTAAATTCGGATTAACAGTATCATTTTTTTCACTATCTGACGAAATCTGTGAAAACTTTTTAAAAGATGATATTATTGTATCCTTTTCGTTTTTACTTTTACTCATTTATTTTAATTTGAATTTATATTATTATATATTAATATATTTTAATGGTTTTTTATTTTTAATTTTTATGTTTGTAATAATATTTATCTACCATATAATTCTTAAAGTTTTTAATAATATTTACATTATCGAATAGTATAGAAACTGGTCTTTGAAGTTTTTTTAAAAAAGAAAACATCAAGTCGTTATAAAAAAGATAAGGTGATAGGTTTTTATCCAAAATTGACTTTTCATAATCCACAAAATCTTTATCATCATCATGTCTGTGTTTCATGAAATGTAACTCGGGAAGGGATTGTTCTTCGTAATACATTTTTATTTATTATATTGATTGTCGATTTGATGAATCGATAGTTCCTTTTCTAACTATGTTAACAGATTTGAGACCTTTTCCATTTATATCATCCGAGTAATATATATCATTTCTATCATACCATCCACCTCTGATAACTGGTATTTCAGAAGCTTCAAATACTATATCACCTAAAATTGGATCTAAGCCCAAAGAAGTCTGTGGGTTATATGTTGGATTGGGTCTAGATAGCTTTGTTGCTTCTTTAGAAGCAAATTGATTTCTTCTATTCCTATCATAAACAATTTGTTCTTTGTGATAGTTTTCATTTTTTCTACTTATGAAGTTTATATCTACAGAATGTATTTCAGAAATGGTGGATAATTCTGATACTAAATCACTTTTTGGAACTCTATTGAGTCTTGTGAAATTTAAAAAATATTCAGATATTTTATCATAAATTTGCGTGTCTACACTTGTGTCCTGTGCATCTGAATAAGTAATGATGAATACGTTGAGAATATAGTAAGAAAGAATTGGAGAACTTATTATAAATTTTGAACTTAATAATATATTACCACCGGTTCTTAAATATCTTCTAATTTTATCTTTTTCATAGTTATCCAATTCAAATGCGCGAATATCAATTGAAAAGTAGTCTGCATTTTCGCTTTTGAATAATTTAATATTTGGTGTAGCAACTATATAAATAACTCCTTGTGATTCATAAGCATTAACGTGTGAGAACACACCTAATTTCTTAATTTGATAAGCAAACTGTTGTGGTAAACCTAAAACAAAATTGTTACTTACAATAGGTAGTATGTTCTTAGTAAATAAAGTAGACTCACTATCAGCACCAAAATTGATATCTGTCCAAATAGATACATCAAACAAATCAGATAAATCTATAGTATTTCCAAATCCATCTAAGGCTGGATCAACAAAAGTCCAATCATTTAATGTTCTTCTGAAAATCGAACCAACCGAACCATCACTGACTAAGTAATTAACTTCGATTGTAGAACCAATAGTAGGAATCGCACCAAATCCACCGTTACCAAATATAATATCTATTCCCCTGTTAAAACCAGTTCTTACAACACATGCCTTTTCGTCTGGAAGAAGTTCATAAAGATGTTTTTTAGCTGACCAGAATTCCCCATTAACTAAAATTTCATAGTTGAAATTTTCAACTTCTTTTGAAGTGCCTCTAACTGTAACTTGATAAGTTTGATTTTCATTGCCTGTACCAGTAAAAAATCTTCTTTGCCATTCACCTTGTATAATATTGAAATAAAAGACAGAATTATTATTTATCTTATAGGTAGTTCTATCTGAGCCTAAATTGATTGAATAAAACAAACCATTAGTTTTGTTTTTCAAAGTCTGTCTGTTTGATAAAGATATTCTACCACCAGGAATATCAGTGTTTATATCTGTTGCTGTTTTAATATTAATCTTTAATGTACCGGTAGCACTAATACTTCTAGTGGGAATATGTCCTGCGAAAATAGCAGCATTTCGAATTATTCTAGTATTATTAGCGTTTGGATCGGATAAATCGTATTGCTTTATACTGTTTTTAAGATAAAGCATTGATAATTGATATAAATTCTGAAGAACATTCAATATTTGTCCATAAGGTGAACTTATATCAAAAACAAGATTTGCCTTTGAATATTCAACCTTTAAATATCTTTCAATTTCAGATTTCAATCTATTGAAACTTATCTCTGTTAAATTCATTAAATTAATTTATTTTCTATATTGAATATATATTAAATTTTAAAGGTCTTTACTTAATTAATGAATATTTGATTAATATATATAGAGATAATAAAATTATATTTTAAACATGGAATTGAAAGACTTAATTACTATTTTACAAAGCTACGGGATTGGTGGACTACTGATTGTGGTAGGAGTTTTCTTCTTATATCTTCTCTTAAAAAGTAGTTGGTTTTCTAATTTTTCAAGCAAAATAGGCGATGCTATAATTGATAAATTTGTTGCTTTTAGAACTTCTAACTCAAAGCTGAAAAGTGTCAATGAATCTGAAATATTGAATCATGATATTTTTAATTATATTAACTTTATGATGTATTCTAAAGTACCAACTATAAAATTTTCTTCTGAGTATAGAACAGTTGTTTTCAGAAAATATTTAACTATTTATTTACAAGCACATAAAGTTAAAATTAGAGAATATATTGAAAAAAAGGATTTCGAAAAAATGGATGAAAGTGAACTTTGGAATAGTTTACTTAGTTTAATCAATTCTATAATATTTGAATATGAAACCGGGTTAAGAACTGCTAAAATTCCAGAGATAATTATAGAAAGAATGAAAACAAAAAATAACGATACTTTGTCCCTAACTATTGATTTGTTAGAAGGTGTTTGTAATTCAAATTTTTATGAATCTGATAAAAATTTATTAAAAATGTATTCGATTCTAAATATTATACTTTCAATTTTAGAAAATACTATTTCAGCAGCTGATTTAATCTGCAACTCAATAAATGGTGAATTAAAAGGACTAAAATATTCTGAAAACGGTAAGGAATATAAAGAGTCTTAGTACATCAAATCATAAATTGCATCTGCATCAAAATCTGGGTCTGTTATTTTCAAATCATAGTAGTCGAAGTTATGAAAATCATGTAAATCAGCTTGTAGTCTTCTTTCTATTGAATCATTATTGTCACTTCTTTTAATTAGTCTACTTTTTCTAATTTCTAAATCAATATCTAAATATACCACAAAACAACCTTTTAAGTCTTTTGTTGACAATTGTGATATTTCGTAAGGCGTCATAATAAAAAGTTGATTATTCTGAAAATTTTCTTTAGTTATTCCATAGCCCCATACTTTATCACCTATTTGAAAAGATTGCTGGACTTTTATTGAGCCAAGTGACTCTAAATTTTTTAAATCATCTGGTGTTATGAAATTATAGTCAACTCCATCGGTTTCACGTTCTCTTTTCGGTCTAGTGGTAAATTTTGGTTCATATCTCAACCCTAACTTAATTAATTCTCTTCTAAGAAAATCTTTTCCACTGCCTGATTGTCCAATAATTATTAATTTCTCGGTTTTCTGATTCATATTTTTTTTCTATTATAAAAAAACATTTTCAAAAGTTTTTTAAATATATAATATATGACAAACACTTTTAACTTTGGTGACGATTTTTCCGCTAATTATTTAACACAATTCAAAATTTTTTCTATTTTTGATTACCAATTCCCAATTTACTTTCAAACTGAATATGAAAATTACTGGAATTTATTTTTTATGGAACTACAATCGGGATTTGATTTTGAAGAAACTAAAAAAAAATTAATCAAACGAATAGCTACCCACCAGTATCCTGATATATTAGAAGAAAATATTTTACAGATTTGGAACTCATCACCTGATTTTTTCATCATGGGACAACTAAAAAATTGTTTGGATATAATTGAAAATGAATACAATATAGAAATAGTTCTAAGGGAAATAAAAATCAATAAAATTATCGATTAACTTTTGTTACTTTATTTAAGTCGTCTTTTTTAAAAGAATCAAAATCCATAATATTTTTTGATTTAACACTACCTTGTCCAGCTGTAAAGTCTTGTCTATTCATCAAAGTTTGTTTTAAACCCGCTAACATTTTGTTTTTTCTTCTTTTATTACTTCCTTTTCTGTTATCAACTGGAATTTTCTGAAAAACTTTATTGGGTCCAGCATTATAGGCAAATCCAAGGTCACCACTACCGATTGTCCCACCACCAGCTGTATAAACTGGATCTGAAGTAACTCCAGCAAAATTCGAAGGTTGAGCTGCAGTAACCGCACCCATTCCACCCGTTGCTGCATTTCCATAAGCAACCCCTATTGAACCTACATTGGCACCTACTGCACCAGCGGGTCCACCTGTAGCACTAGTATCTTCAAATAAAGAAAAATAATATTCTGATTCTCTACAATCAATCAAAAAATTGATTTCAGTTGTATCTTCACCACTTAATACCATTTCACCTCTAAGTTGATATAAGTCCTCTATGTTTAAATTTTCGTAAATCATAAAATTATATATTAAATATTAAATATCAAAATTGACTATTTTCAATATATAATCTAATTATTATGTTAGAGAATCTTGAAAATATAAAATTAATAAGAGAATTAATCTATTTAAAGTCTGAATTTGACTATAAAAATAGTTTATTACAAAACTATAATACACAATTTTCTCAATGGATTGAAGAAATACTCGATTTGAATTCTGAGTTGAGAGAAATTTATGAAAATAAAAAAAATACAAACACAATTAATCACGAAGATTTAGAAGTAGAATCTAAAGTACTTCCATCTGAATTAGAAGAAGTTGAAATAAGTTCAGACTTAAAAAAATTCTATAGGGAAATAGTTAAAATATCACACCCAGATAAGACTAAAACTAACTCTTTTAATCAGATTTACAATGAAGTAAATGGAGCTTTCAAAAGTGGCAATAAAATAGAAATTCTATTACTTTTTGATAGATTGGGCTTGGATTTCGAAGTTTCTCAGGAAGATAAGAATCTTCTAAAAAAAGAAATTTTAGATTTAAAAAACAAAATATTGTTGTTAGAAGCTAGTTATCCTTATCAGTGGGCGATTGTAGAAGACGAAAATATTAAAAATGATATTGCATTAAAATATATTAGAAAAACAATAATATAAAAAAGTGAGTTATGAAAACATAACACACTTTTTTTCTAAAAGTAATTATTTTCGAAATACAATATTTGAAATTTATCCTCAAAATTAACAAGTCTTAGAGCATTTAATAAATCAGAGTATTCAGCTACTGAATCGTTTTGTTTGTTGACATATTGTTGTATAAAATTAAAACTTGAAATATGTGCACTTAAAAATAAAGTTTGGTCTTTAGAATATTTCATCAAAAGTTCATATTCCAATTCATAGGCTTTATTTATAATATCGACTAGAGACTCGAAATTATCTACCGCCTCTACTGGAGATAATTCAGGTATAACGTTCCATTGTGTTAAGTAGTTTTCTATACCTTTTGAATGTTCTAATTCACTATTTGACTCTGAATCAAAAAATAGAGCTGCCTTTTTATAATTTTTATCTTTACACCAGTTAGCAGCATTTCTATAAAAATAATGTGCCCTGTATTCATCAGCGATTCTCTCGTTCAGTACTAGAATTATTTCATTCGGTAGAGAATTTGGTGTTATTATACCATTTATTTTCTCAGTTGAAGTGATTTGTTCTTTTAAAAATTTCTTTATTTGCATAGTATTAATTTTTTTTTATTTATTTAATTTCAAAAGTGAATTTGTTATCATTTACAAATTTCTCGAATTCATCTCTTCTAAAATATCTTTTAAAAGTATCATTTTCTTTTTCTATATTCTGTAGTATCCATTCGTTTTTATTTGATGATTGATAAATATAATTATCACCACCGTGTATAATTTCGATTACTTTAGAAGACAACTTATCATAAAAACTTTTTATTTCACCTGTAATCTTATAAACTTTTGTGTCTTCCCATTTGTCTAAAGTTTCATTCCAAGATTGAAAAAGAATATATTCTGGATTTTCTAATTCGTTAGCTTCTATCCTATAAATCATGACAAATCTACAAGGTTTATTCACAAATGTTTCTAAGTCGTCTGTTGATTGTAAAGTAGAGTTTTTTAAACCAATGCTAGACAATGAATTTATGAAGACAACATTATTATTCAAAGAATCTAAATCGATTTTATTGATAAACTCTTCTTTTGGTAAATTAAATACGATATAGATATCAGCTTCTTCAGCACCAATAGACTTTAATATATTTTCATAGAAAAGATTAAGAGATTCATTTATATCAAGATTCAAGATTGGAACACCTAATGTTAAATCCACAAAATCAGAAGATATAAAATTAGATTCAAAAAAACTTTTATACTTTTTTAGATGTTTCATTTAAAATTCAAGTTAAATTATTTTAATATATATATATTAAAATCAACATTATATAAATGAAGCTCTTCAAAAAATTTGAATATTTCAAAGAATCTGTAATTACCAATAAAATACAAATTCAAAATGAAGTTGAAAAGCCAAAAACTATTTACAAATCAACTAATTTAGTACAAGAAATTTGTGTTGCGATGGTTTTATTGAACAATGAATTCTTGGATAACCTTCTTGATAAAGGTTTAAAAGCTCGTTATTCAGAAAATTCACAGGTATTTCTAACAGACTTGAAAAATATTTTGATGGCTAAAAATAGATTACAATTAGGTAAATTTCAAGATAATAAATTTATTGAAGACGAGGATATTTCAAAAATAAATGGCTTATTTGAATCAGTTGACTTTTCTATAGAAGAAGACTGGAATCAACTTATAGAAGCAAGAACAATTGCTCGTAATATAATTGATAAACTCTTAATGACTGAGAAATTGGAGTCTTCACTAATTAGAAAAATATTTTGGTTAGGTCCTAATAAAAGTAAAGAAGCATCTGAAGATATTGTTATAGAAACAAATTATGGTAAACAATTCGGGTTCTATTTGAACAAAAATTTATCAACTTCTAAAACTTCTTCTTTTTTGAGTCTCGCTGATGATTTAATAGGTGATGAAGTTGAGAATCTTTTCGGTGAAAAATATATTCAAAAATGGAATAAGTTAGTACAAAATTGGATTAGAATTTGTTATCAATATTCTAATCAAAAAATAAAAGCTTATTTTGAAAAATTTATTCAGCCTTCTAGAATTAATGATATTGAGTGGTTCGAATATTTCGATATTAAACATAACGATCCAAAATTCAAAAATTTAGGTGAATATTTAGAAGAATTTGATAAAAATATAGTTTTATTTTCAGATTTTTTAAATCAAATTTGGGAAAATAGAAGCTATACCTTTAATTCAGTTGAAGCAGCTGAGAAAGATTGGTCAGATAAAAAATCATTTTTATTAAATTCAAAAATTTTAGAAAATCTACTAACCAGCTCTATATTGAAAAATAATCCAGGTGAAGTAAAAAAAATTGATAATAATTTTAAATTAAGCTCAGGGAAATTGAAAATGAAATTAACCAAAGCAATTGTTGAGAAATTAGGTTGCTCTGAGAGAAATGTTTATTTTTTAGCAAACAAGGGAAATTCATTTTATGTTTTACCATCTAGAGAATTTTTCAGAGAATTTTACGAAGACATAGAAATAAAATTTGATTACCATGTCAAATTAATAGAAAGAACCGAAGAAGATAATAACTTTAAAATTAAACTTCTAATTGAGTTAGATGAAAATAAATTAATGGATTGTGTAATAACAGTTAAGTTTAGTGGTGGTGAATTAAGTAGTAAATTATCCTCTACTTTTAAATTTGAACCAGCTGATAATTTCAATTTTTTATTAATTGAAAAAATGAAACAAACAGAAATATGAAATATTTAAAATTTTTCGAAAATTTCGAAAATAAATCAACCCTTTTACAATATTTAGAAGACAATTTTCCTGTTCAAATTGATGAATTCTATTTAGCTACTTTCAATAAGCTAAGATTCTATACAATGATTGATGATAAACCTTCTTACTTTTCAGTTGATAGTGGTATAAATATAACTAAAAATTATCTCGTAAATGAACTATCAGAAAAAGATTTAATTCAAGATGAAAAGATAGACGTGCCGCTTGTTAAAAACTATTTAAGATCAGCTTTGGATAAAAATATATTAATTTGGATTCACGGTCTACCAGGGTCGGGTAAATCGACATTAGCTGCAAAAATTGAAAAAGAAAACAAAGATAAAGACTTTTCAGTTTTAGACGATATAGGCAACTTTAATCAAGTAGAAAACGAATTGAAAGCAGGTAAAAATATCATTTTGACATCACCTTATTTTGAAAATTATTCATTCACTAATAATTTTCAAAAACTAAATGAAACACTAAAATTTTATTCTAACTATTTTAAAATAGAGTTGTGGTTTGAGAATGATAAAGAATCTTGTGTAGATAACTTAAAAAATAGAAAAGAACACAAAATTAACTCTATGTCAATTATTGGTGAAATAGATGATTACTCTAAGAAATATACAATACCGACTGGAGCTAGAACAATACCTGTTTATAAATCTGTATGAAATATCTAAAATATTTTGAAGAAATTAATAGCTACTTTGATTATGAATTAATTTTGGACATTATCAGATCTGAATACGGATGGGGTAATGGTTCAATTCAATATTTTAATGATTTTGAAAATAATAAAGACTATTTTTTAAATCCAGGAGATAGTCACGAATATGCTTTACAACTAAACGTTTACTTGACTGACTTACAGAACGGTAGACTTCGAGGCGATTTTTTCAAAGTGCCGTCTGGATTGAGAAAAGGAATTTGGAAGATGTCTATACCGGTATATAACCCACCTACTTTTTCGAAATATTTATAAAAATAAAACTTATAATGAAATATTTATTCGACTTTTCAAATTTTGATAGAATTGATGAATCCAGAGGCAGTAAACTGGCTGTGAGAACTGTAGTTAGAGACATTGTCTATATTTTAAAAAATGGTTTTATAGGTAAACTTTTTTTACCATTATCAAGTCCGTCCCTTTTGAAATTTCAAGTAAAAGAACCACCATTGGGATTAACAGAAGAAGAACTTGAGGATTTCTATCACGACTTAACTTCAGATGAAGATGCACAAAAAACTTTTAAATATAGTTTTACAGATTTACCGATAAAGTTTTCAGTAGAGTTACTGATAAAAAGAACAAATAAAACTAAAGATTTTATTATCGATGGTTCTGCAGGATCTTGGATCGAAAAAGAAGACAACCAGGAAGTTAAATATTACGATATAAAAGTAGACATTACATACAATAAGAAGAATTTAGAAAAAAATCTATTCAAAATTGTAGGAGAGTTAAACATTTTGATATCACACGAAATTGAACATCTTTTACAGTCTTATTACGAAGAAGAATTTTTAGATAGTGATCCTTATTCTAGAGGTTCTAAATATTATCTACAGTCGGTTGAACTACCTGCTCAGGTAGCTGGATTTAAAAGAATTTTTGATTTGAAAAAGAAAAAATTTCCCGAGTTGAAGTTTGAAGATGTAGTTAAAAGCTGGTTCGAAGAAAGGAGAACAATTTCTGAAATGACAGAAGAGGAAGAAGAAAAGGTTGTTAAGAATATTGTTGGAGAGTATTATAAAAAATACTCGAGGTAAAATAACTCTATGAATATATAAGCCATCTATGGCTTTAATTAATTTCTCTCTACCAATAATACCGAGTTTTATAAAAACAGAACCGGATAAACTTATTGATGTAAAACTATTTGATGGTTCAATAACTCAACAATTACTTTTTATACCTGATATCAAAGTTTTAGTCGATTTTGCTAAAGGAGATTTAGGTATAGCAGATGGGATTATGAAAAAAATGATTTTTAGTAATCTAACTAAAATCAAAGATCCAGCAGTTTTAGAACAGTTTCTAAAATCTACTGGTGGAAGCTTACCTAAGTCCGTATCAAATTACTTCCCTAATCAAATACCAGGTGTTACTGCTTCTATACCTAATATACCAAAAAAACCTCAATTTAATCCTTCTGAAATTTCGATATCCGAAATTCCTGGTAATTTAGGTGGTTTGAAAGCACTTGAAAAATCCATGATACAGTCTATTTTTGAAACCCAGAAGCCCTATATGGAAATATTCAAACTGGTAATAGAAAATTTAGTTAAAATTGAAGATATTATTGCAAGAGTTTTAGCTATTTCGGGATCTTCTATGAATCCTAAAAATAACCCAAAAGCACTTGGATACGAAGGTAATACAGACTTAAATTTAAAGATGTCTCAACTAGATGGTCTTACTAAATTAGAAACTCAACCAAAAGGAGCTAGTAATACGACTGAAGACTCAACGGCTGAATCAAATACGGAAGATCCAAATACTAAAGGAGGTGTTTTTATTACTCAATCAATTGTTTATTCAACAGGAGAATTCGATCCAAATGTCGAATATACTTATGTTTATGAATACGTAAGAGAACAAGATTTTAATCCAGTAGGAACTTTTTCAATTCCGCCACCTACTGGTGATGAGCATTTACCACAAAACATTATCTTTACAGTTTTCAATAGTAATTTTGAAGTAATCGATGAATCATTAATAACCACACCGGTTGAAGAGGCAAGAGTAAATGGAACTATTTCTAAAAATATAAATTGGATAAATCGCTCAGGAAAGTGGTTTGGTAGGTTTGAACAAATCAGAGAAAATTTTGATTTTCAATATCAAAAAGCTTTTGGTAATATTTTATATTACGGGGATGAAGGACCTGCTGTAAAAATTGGAGAGGAGACAAAATTTATTAAAAAAGGATTTCCAAAAATACGTAGCCTAACGAATTTAGTAAACTATTATAATTCATACTATTTAGATGAAGCTAGAAGGCGTTCTAGCTTGAAAGGTTTAAGTTCTTCTCAAATTGAAACAGTGGTTAGTGAAATTAATAGTAGATTATCTTCTGAAGATAGTTTTGGTTCATCAGGCATACAATCAACAATCGAAGCTTCTCTACAAAATGGATTTTTCAATTTAAGTGAAGGTAAAACACCAGGTTTACCTGGTTTGAATGATAAAAAATTTCCTTTTAAACCAAAGAAAATAGAATTCAATGGTTCTCAAGTTTGGGTAGATCCAGAGGCTAAATATGATTTGAAAATAATTAAATGTGACTCTACAACAGATATTACATTTTTAGATATTGAGCCAGATAATCAACAGTTTAAAACTACTAAAATTATCAGATTTGTTAAAGATGTATTCTCGATAAAAATGAACGATGATTCCGAGTTTTATTATGAAATTTTGGATGGTAATCTTAATAACACAATACCGAGCTCGGCTATTACAAGAGAAATTTCAATAGATAACACAAGAGGTGGTTTTTTTGGGAGTATATTTCTTCAACCAATTACAGGAACTTTAAACATTTACGCTAGATACATGGATCCTGCTTATCGAGAAGGTATTATATTTACAAGAGGTGATAAACATTATCGTTTATCAAGATTTTTTGATACTTGGAAAATCGAACAAATTTATTGGTCTATTGATTCATCTAAAAGAGAAGGTAACATAATCAGTTTAGGTGTTAACTATTTAACACAAGAGACTGGTTTAGATGGAATCAGACGAATCAAAATAAAATTTCCTAATGGGATTGATTATTATTTTAGTGTTACAGATGGACAATTATTATATCGTGCAGTTTACATGAACGTCAGTATAGGTAGTGTACAACCAAATTTATATGAAAGAGTTCAAATTACAATCAATTTAGACACTTTATCATCTTCAAGAGAAGTTTTTCCAATACCACCAAACTCTATTCGAGTTGAAGACAGTCGATATAGATTCGGTAAATTGATTAGTAATACACAGATATTAAATAATCAACTTGCTCAAAATAAACCCTTTTCGACTGGATCCTATGGCACACCAGTTGGTGATAAAACACAATCAATTGAACAAATTTATAGATTTAAGCAAACTGAAGATGATACAGAAACTTATTACATAATCGAGGGTATACTTTCTTCGAATAATAATCAGAAATTGAATGTACCAGCTACTTCAGCAGGTGCTAGTTCACAGTCTGGTGCTGGTGATTATAGTTTTCCAGATTTGATTGGTGTAATACCTGTTTTTATTGAAATGTTGATAGATGTATTCGCTAAATTAATACCAAACATTACTTCCTTGATTAATTTAATTTCAAATCCACCAAAATTTGTTACAGATATAATCATAGCTAAAATTGGTGATAATGGTGGGACTGAACCTGAAAAATTCGGAATTTTTTCTAAAAAGTTCATTGATGAATTAAAAAAACTTTCAAAAATAACTGAAGGAGGTATAACTTCATCGGTAGATAGTGTACAGAATCTAGATAAAAGAAAAAAATTAGAGAACTTCGTTAAAAACTCAAAACTAAATAATTATGTTTATATTACACCAGATGGTGTACCTAAATTTCTTTTAGATGGTGTTGCAACAATTAAATTATTTGGTGATGCACCAATGTTAGAAAAATTACCATCGATATCATTTGGTTTAGAAACTAACTTAACAAATCTAGCTATAGGTAACTTAATCCCACCTATCAATTATAACTTAGGTAATATAATCGGTAAACCACAAAGTACTTTTAGTCAACTCACCGGTGTGTCTAAAAGTTTAGGAGAATCAGTTAATGGTGCAATAGAAAATACAAATATAGGGAACATAGTATCGAATATTACTAATCCATTAGGTAATATAGCTAATCTATCACCTTTTAAATTAATATTTCAGTATTTCGCTCCGACTTCGAATTTAAGTTTATCTGAGTTATCGGGTTTGACTAAAATTAATGAACAACAAAAACCATCAGCGCTTAGTAATTCCAATTTTAATCCAGTTTTGGATATACCTAATGAACTACTTACAAAAATAGATAATAACAATTTTGTTTATCAAATCGTAGATATTCAATATTCTACTGGAAATAAATTAGACAATATAAATTATAAATATATCTATATTTATCAAGATTTACAAAAGAAAATTTTAGAAGCACAAAAATTGGATGAATCTGGTGATACCCCTGCAGCTTTAGCTCTTTTGGAGGAAGCACAGAAAACTGATCCGAATAATTCAGTTCTTAAAGATTTGTTAGATGAATTAAAAAAGAAATTGAGTAATTTTATGCAACCAATTATTCAATTTTTGTTGAATCTAGTAACCTTACCACTTAAAGTAATATTTGGTATTATTAGTTATATTATGGATGTTTTCAAATCCTTTCTAAACCCATTTGAATTACCTGGAAAGATTATTGATTTTGTTTCTTTTAAGTGGATGTTGGACTTTTTTAATCCAACTTCAAAAAATAGTATTTTTTCGATTATTGGAATGAAATTTGATATCGAGACTTTACTAACTGTTTTCGTACCAGGGTTAATTTCTGGATTTCAACAGAATTTCGATTTATCTAAAATTATAGATATGCCTTTCTTCGCTGGTAAACTACCAAATTATACTAAGGAACAATTCGATGTTTTTTTTAATCTTAGAAATGGACTACCTAGTATTAATCTACCTAATATTCCTGCTTTTCCTAAATTACCTTCAATACCAACCTTGTTACTTTCTTCTATACTTTGTTTTATTGAAGCTATAATCAATAGTATAATCGATTTTATTTGGGCAATACTTGGGTTAGGTTCACTAATACCAGCACCACACTTGAAACTTTGTAGAGACTCTAACCAAAATTTAAATCCAAATGATATTGCTGACTTGTTGAATGGTAATTTTAAAGATCCATCCAAAGATACTGGATTGGCTGGTGCTACTGGACCGAGTTATAATTTTATATTTAACGTTAAGACTTCAGATGGTAGAGATATAAGAGGATTAGATAGAGAAGAATTAGATAGATGGTTATCAGAAAATGGGGATTTAGAAGTAAACTTCAATTTTTAAATTAATATAAATAAGAAAAAAATAAAAGAATGGGAAAGAAAGCTAAAGAACACAGAGCGAAAGTCGCCAAAAGAAACCAGAAAATTAATGAAGGAAAAAAGAAGCAACAAAAAATTGCTATGGATTATTTGATGAATTTAATCAAAAAAGAAAATGAAAAAGGAGCATTCAACAATCAAGTACAACCCTTACCTGGACAAAACACAGTAAATATACCTATTATCGATCCAAATGTAGCTTCAGGACCAACTCTTTAATTTATATTTAAATTTCTATTTAGTAACGTCTTAATCTTTTGATTTAAAATAGACCTTGCAGAAGAAACTTGTTTTTTATCCTTACAGATTACTAAATAGTTCAAAGTTAAAAGAACAGAACGAAGACTTTTTTTGCACATATTAATAAGATAAGATTTAAAGTATATATAAAAAAAATGAAAATCAAAAATTTATGAAACCTAACAAAATTAACTTGAATATCAATAAAGACGATCATAATTTGAATGATTATTTATTTATTTGGTCAGAAACTGGAGTTAGACCTAGTAAGACTTTGATTCATGGATACTTCAATAAAGATAAATTTTCAGAATTTTTAGAAAAATCCAATATCACTCAAATTACTACTTTCACAGATGTAATACCAACTCAAGATGTCTCAGTTATTAATGAAAAAGTATTTTCATCAATTGAAGAAAATATATTTTTGACTTATACGTTTTTAGATAAAAACTATGAAGAAAGTATTGTTGCTGAGGTTGCAATTTTTTATACAACTCCTAATAATCAAAGAGTAGAAGAAATTGTTGAACAATTAAAAAGTTTCTCTATTGTAGAAACTACTGAAGAAGAAGAAAACGAAGTTAAACCCTCTAAATCTAATATTTTAAGTTTAAGTACAAATGGATTTCAACTGGATAGTGTAAAAATAGACCGAAACTTTGATGATATAGAATATTATTATGAAAATCAAGTCTTCAAGAAAATTAAAAAATTATCAAAGAAAATAAATAATAACGATAAAGGATTAAGTATAATGGTAGGAGGTAGAGGATGCGGCAAAACTACGTCTATATCTTATATTATCTCGAAATGTACTAAAACCACAATTTTTATACCCTGTAATCTAATAGATAACACAATCAATAACCCAGACTTTAGAAATTTTTTAAAACAAAATCCGAACTCAGTTTTGGTAATCGATGATGCTGATCTTTATTTCAGTCAGATGTATTCTAAATCTACTTTTTTCACAAATAATTTATTACAACTGATAGACGGACTATACTCGGATTCTTTAAATTTAAATATAATCTTGTCTATGAATTGTGAATTAGTGGAAATCGATAAAACACTTTTAGAATCGAATAATATTATAGATATAATTGAATATAGTAAATTATCAAGTGCTAAAGTAGAAGAGTTGTGTGATTTCTTAGGAAAGAAAATAAAAGTTAAAGGTGAGTTGAAATTAGTTGATGTTTTAAAAGAACAAATTAATAATAATATTGTAACAGAGTTGGGTTTCAAATAAAAATATATAATTATGAAAGTGCAAGATTTATCTGAAGAAGATATTCTGAACTATTTAATGATTTCAGAGTTCAATGAAGGTTTAACTCCAGATGAATTCAAATTTCTTTTATATAAGTTTAGATATAATTATCGACTTTTATATTCAAGAATCGAATCAATCAAAGTAGAGAGAGAAAAACTGCAGACTGATTTATTAGAGTGTAAAGAAATAAATAAAAATAAAATCGAAAATCTAAATTCCGAAAAAGAAAAACTCGAAAATAAAAATAAAAAAATACTTGAGAGACGACTTAGTTGGAAAGAAAGAATAAAAGGAAAAATTATACTTAAAGAAAATGAAATTGACAGACTTTAAAAAAATAGAAGATTCTATACAAAATCAAGATTTTAATAAAAGTTATAAAAACATAAATTCGGTTATGTTTTATTTGTCTATTTTCGGACAGTTTGCTTCTATATTTCTAGCTTATTTCTTAGTTTCCAAAGTTCTTTCTAGTGCTATCGAAAATAAAATAATGGTAACAATTTCTTCGGTGATTTTACTCGGAGGTTTAGAATTATTGAAAAGAGAAGTTTTTGATAAATTTAGTCTTAATTATCTTAAAGTTAAGAATTTTGTATCTAAAGATGTATTACCACTATTTATAGTTAGTATATTATTAATATCACTTTCTTTTTACTCTTCTTTAAAAGGAGCTGAAGAGTTTTCTTCAAAATCGAAAGAAATTGAAAATAAGGCTGATACCACAGTTGAAAAATTCAGTGATAGTTTAGAAGCTAAACTGAATACTGAATTACTTAAAATAGATAGTGAAATTGCTAATTATAAAGTGAAAATTGAAGAAAAAGATAAAGAACAGACTTCGATTGAGTCAGTTCAACCAATAACTTATGCTGGTAGAAATCGTGTTAAAGACTTAAAACAAGAAAAAGCTGATTTAAGAACCGAAATAAACAATTCAGAGAATACCAAAAAGACTCTCAGAGAAGATTTCGAGAAAAAAAAGGAAGAATTTCAAAATAAAATAACAAAAAAATCATCTGAGGAAAAAAAGGAAAATAAGAATAATTCATTTCTTTTTGTTATCATAAGCACACTGATTGAATTTTTGATATTGGGTGGTGTTTATTTTAACCAATATTATAAATTCCGTTCTTATTCAGACTATAGAAAAAAAATTGAGAAAGACCCTAACTTTCAAAAATGGGTGAATTACAATGTAGTTTTGGATGTTATCTATGGACCGGACACTAAAATCAATGATAAACTACCTTCGATGAAAACAACACAAGAGTTATGTAAAGTCAATGGACTGATATTGTTGAGTAAAGAAATAACAGAAATGTATAAACTATTTAACTCTTTAGGGATTGTTAAAACTTCAGGTAGTACTAAATATATCAACAAAAGTAAAGAAATTTCACAAGAATTATTGAAAGTTTACTTTAAAATAGACTAAAATTGAATACGAACCCGAGTTAATTAGATATATATTTTAAAAATAACATTAAAACTATGTCTAAAGAAACAACAGATTATCTTGATAGCTATGATGAATTATTGAACATCTTAATTGGTGAAGTAGAAGTTGATGGAAAGAAATACTTTTTGAAAGAAGATTTCGAGAAGTTCTTTATCAGAGGTAACAAAACTGCTGGAACAAGAATCAGAAAGGTAATGCAGATGATTAGAAAATCTGCTGAAAATATCAGAAAAGATATACAAGATTACAAAGGCGATATTTAAAAAAAAGAAACTCTACATAAATTTGTAGAGTTTTTTTAATATATAATAAAAATAAAATTTTTAAATGAAAAAATTCAGCAAAATAACAGGTAGTCAAGTTAAGAGTGAACCAAAAACAGAAGAAAATGAAGAGGTTAACAAAATTAATTCTATAAAAGCTAAACTTATAAAATTGATGAATGATTTTCTAAAGATTCAATCAGTTGGTGCAGCTAGAACAGAACTAATAAACACTTCTATTTCTATTACTGGAAAAGAAATTTTAGCGGACGCTATATTAGATTTAATTATGAATGAATTCAACTCAGAAAAAATGGATTTATTGGAATCTTTAAAATTAGAAATAAATGATTGGTTTACACTGGATAAAAAAATTAATCAAATCAATACACAAATTATTCAAGAAAAAGATAAAACAGATTTGAACATTGAAAGAAAATTAGTTACATTTTTAGAGTTATATTCAGATAGTAAAGAATTTGATTTTATTTCAGAGAATTATTGTGAAAGATTCAAAAATAATATTGACATAGAAAGGAGAATTTTAGTTGCTCAGTCTATCTTAGAGAATGATAAATATAATAATCTACAGAAAGATAAACTTAAAATTCTAATGAATAAATTCAAAAAAAGAATCGGATAATAATATGGTTCCAGAAGAAATCGAGATTGAATTAAGTAAAAAAACTATTTCCAATAGTCTGATTAATAAAATCAACTCTCTCAGCATTTTAGTGAACACTACAATAGTTGACTCAAAGTCCGGAAATCTTAATAAAATACGAACTATAAAAGATAAGAACCATATTCGTCTTGTTGAAGATAAAATAAGTTATAACTTGAAAACTCACAGGATTCAAACTAAATCTATAAATTCGAAGTTAATTACAATATCAGATATACCCGGTGAAAAAACAGTTTGTAGTGAAAGAACTGTATGTAGTTGTTTATCTAATGATTTGTTAGATTTATTTTTATTGGAGGTTATAGAAAGAACCAAACTAAAATCTACCAATTACAACTATTTTAGTAGTAATTTTTTTAAGAATCTATTTTCAAAAAAATATCCAGAAGATTTAGTTGAGAAGATTCTCTCTATTGCTGATAGTTTTTCCTGGATCATTGTTTCAGAAAAAATAGCCAAAGTTATAGAAAAGTCTCAGAAATTCGAAAAAAGTCTTTTTGTGAATGATTGTTTACTCTCAAGTTTAGGTAAAATTGGTAATCTTTCTATTTATCTAAATACGAATGAATTAGACAATACTATTTATTTTGGAACTTTTGATTCTTTGAATCTAATAATTAATAAAAACATAAATCTTAGAGTGGATCAATTTAGTCAAAACAAAAACTCTTTAATAGAAATAGATTATCTTTTCATAGAGTCAGGAGAATTAAAGTCACTCGTCATCACTTAGTATATCATCTATAAAAGAGTCTCTTAATATACTTATTGTTTCGAAATTTCTATAGAAATAGTATTTTTCTCTATCTAAATCATTTTTTATAGATACCTTCAAAGAACCATATTCCAATCTAGTGTCTAAAACTTGATAAACTTTATTCAAAGTTAATTCTGTAGTTTCGGCTTCTGGTACTTCAATACATTTAATATTTTCATTAGTAGATAAAGACAGCATCTTAGTTCTCAATTCATTCTTGATGGAAACCATCATATGATCTAAGTTTATTTTTCTGAAGTCAGAATCGTTTTCCCTAAATTTATTAATTATGAAATCAATAATCGAACTAGTTTTTTCGATTTCTTGAGAGATTTTCAAGTCCGGTGTTGGTAATAGTTTGGTATAGAAATCTTTAATTCTACTAGAATCATTTATATCGATTTCATTTTGTATACAATAATTAGCTATTATAGCTCCGGTTTTATATAAATTATCGCTATATCTTTTACTTGTTCTGTTATATCTTGGTCGATAATCACCTTTATAAATTTCCCATTTTTTTGAATTGATGAACTTTGTGAAAGTAGATTTTGTTTTGTTGCTAAGTGTTTTCTTAGCATCATCATCAACGGCGTATTTAGATAATATTTCTCCAAAATGTAGGTTCTTAATTTTCTTTTTATAAAAAACTTCTTGTTCGAATTTCTTCGTTGAACCGATGAATTCTATAAAATCTAAATATGGATTGAGTTTATAAGAACGGCATTCTTCTCTTAGATTATTTAGTTGGCTATCTAATCGATAATATTCAGTAGTAAACAAATTTCCTGTTCTAACTAATTCGTCTTTCTGTGAAAGAATAGTTTGATACAATTTTAGTTTAGGAAAAGCAATTAGGGCCTTTTCTAATATTATTAAGTTTGTTTGTATAATTTCAGATGTTAATATCATATCATATTGTTAAGTTTACAAAGGTAAGAAAATCTTTTCAAATAATCAAATAAATTTAGCAGATTTAAAATATTAATATATAGTAAATATGAAAAAATATTCTGAAGCTTTTCTTAATAATATAGAAATTTTGAAACAATCTAGAATTGGATTTGAATTCGAGTTCTATTTGAAAGAATTATCCTACTATAAAACATTAGAGCTACTTAATCAATATTTAGAACCTGTTAAAGTTTGGGGATTTAGACAATACCATTCCGAATTCACACCAGATAGCCAAAATTTCAAAATCGAACCAGACTTATCAGGTGGTTCTAACATGGTCGAGTTAGTTACTGGACCTTTAGAATATTTCGAAGCTAAAAATTATCTTGTGAAGTTAATAAAATTCATACAAGATTATGGTTATACAAATGAAAAATCATCTATACATTTCAATATTTCATTTTCTGAAGAATCAAATAAAAATCTAAATGATTTAAATATTTTAAAATTAATTCTTACAACAGACGAAGAAGAAATTTATAGAGTTTATCCTTCTAGAAAAGGTAATGTATATGCAAAAAGTGTGAAAAAAATAATACCTTTCAAAGAATTTGATTTTAACAATGTTAGTATAGATATTGTTAAAAATACTCTTAGATTACCTAATGATAAGTATTATGGTATTAATTTTCTTCATATCAATAATTCAAAAGATTCACAAAGACTAGAATTTAGATATATTGGTGGTAAAAACTATGAAAATAATGTAGGTCAGCTTATTTATTTTATGGATAGATTTATTGTTGATACTTGGAATTCGATTGATTCTAATTTTACAAATGATGAATTATTTGAATTAGAAGCCAATCTAAGTATGAATATAAATAATTTCAAAAACTTATCTAAATATGATAACTTTTTAGTTGATTTTCCTACTATTACCTTACAAGTCGACCAAAATTATCTATACGACTTAATAAATGCTTATTATACAAGATTATACCCAAGATTATTTACAATTGTTGATTCAACTGATTCCCTGAAAGACTGTATCATAAATTACGTAACTGGAAACCAAAGACTAGAGATAGTAGATGCTGGAATAAAGTTGACTCAAAATTTACAAGATATGGATTTCATTAATTGTGTTATATCTGATGGTATTTTTGAAAATTGTAACTTTATAAATTGTCAAATCAAAAATTGTCAGATTGTTAAATCAAAAGTAAACGGTTGTGATGTTGCGTCGACCAAGTTATTAAATTGTAATGTTGAAGCCTCAACAATAAAAGATTGTTTCTTTATGAACGGTTACTTGAATAGTGATATGATTGGTGGTGTATTTAGAAGTGGTAAATTGGGTCCTTATGCAAATATTAGCTCCCAAACCAAAGTTGTAACCGAAACAGATAATTTCTTTGATACTTCATTCGAAGATGATTCATATGATATAAAAAAAGACAGCGGAGTCATACAAGCTTTCAAGAAATAAATTTAATATATACATTTATAAAAATATTTTAACAAAATGGAAATTAAAAAATTTGGTAAATTTTATCTAATACAAGAAGAAGAGGCAGCTGCTAGAATGCCGGTAGCAGAATCTTATTGGTTAGCAAAGGGAAAAATTGGCAAGAAAGTTGCACTCTACACTCACGACGATCTAGATGGAATTTTTTGCGCAATCGAGATGAAAAAATGGTTACTCAACAAAGGTTTCGAAATTGTGAAATATGGTATCCTAAATTATTCAGATGGATGGAAATACACTACTCTCGATTCTTCGCTGATTAACGTAGTTTTAGACTTTGCTAATATGCCAGGTGACGAAAGAGACGAATTAGTGGACTTTTACTTAGATCATCATGGTAAATTCTCTGAAGAAGAAAAAGAAAAATATAAAGACAAACCTGTACAAAAAATCAAGTCTGATTCAGCTTATGAAGCAGTTTGTTTAGCGTTGGGTATACCACAAGATGATCTAACAGCTTCTGTAATTAAAATGGTAGATGCGGCTAAATATACTGAATATGGTGTTTCATGGCAAAGACTATTAGATTTTGATTTAGCTGAGATGAAAAAATCTTCCAATGTTAGATTACAATTTGCAGCAGCTTTCAATCAATTTATTAAAAGAGGTGATACAAAAACAATTATTTCTGTAATTGAAAACTGTAAAGATGCTTCAATCTACTCAATCTATAATATAATGTCTAAAGTTTCACCATATCACAATATACCTAAAAGGGGACCAAAGGCAGGTGAAATTACTGATTTCAGAACTGATGCTGAAGAAAGATTGGCTAAAATGCAGAAAATGACTAGAGGTATTGAGAAAATGAAGAAGATTTATAAAAGCCAATCCGAATTTCTAAAGGATTTCGGATATGGTGAAAATATAAAATTATCTGGATATCAAATAATCGGAAAATTGGCTTTCGTTCCAACCGGAACTTGGGCAAACGCTCTGAGAGCACGTGCAATTATTGAAAAAGATTTTATGGATGGTTTAATTACTGAAGAACCAGATTTTATTTTACTTCAATATGGTGGAACACTTCAAGTTTGTGCTTATAAGAAGATTGACGAAATTGAAAAACTACCAATTCTTAAAAATGGTGATATTGTTAATGACTTGGGTGCTTATATGACAGGACTATTAACAAATTTCAAAGAACATTTGGGTTATTACGATCCAGATACATCTATTGGACAGGATGAAATAACTGTGTCAGGTGGACATGGTGGTATTGGTTCAATATCTAACGTCTTCGGAGAGTGTAAAGTAAAGCCTTGTGAAGGATCGAGATTTATTGATATGTTTAAAAATAAAATAATTTCAGATTTATCTGGTGTGCCATTTAATATTAACTTGAAATGGGGAGAGAAATCAGAAAGTAAAATGAAAGAACCAGAACAAGATTATAGAGTAATACCAACGGATAAAATTACAAAATTGGATAAGTTTGGAAATGTAATAACATTTTAATTAAAAAAAACCACAGATTTCTGTGGTTTTTTTTTTATATTTTCTTTTCGAATTTTATTTTACCACAATCCCATATCTTGGGTATGTTTAAATTTGATTCGGATATTCCGGTTTTACTTTTCTTGAATCTGGATTTGTGAATTCTTTTCTTATCTACTAAATATTTATAATCTGGAATAGATTCGTTTATACTGATAAATCCTAATTTTTCGTATAGATTTCCGACTGACCAATCTTTATCAGCATAGCTAATTATTCTATTAGGTAAGTATTTATTGGTAAAATAGTTTAATAATTTAGAAGCACCTCCAGTTATGGAATATCCAATTTTATTACAGAATCTATTCAAGTTCCATTCTAAATCGGGGAGTTTTTTACGACCTTCAAATTTATCAAAGGTCATAATTGAAACTAGTTCTTGTTCATAATATAATCCAATTTTAATATTCGAATTTACGAATCCTTGTATATGATTGTTGTTCAAAAATAATTTTGCTTCTTTTGTATCAACTTCTTTAATTTGGCATTTTCTAGCCCATATTCGATTACTAAATCCTATTAAATTTTTAATTTGACTTTTGACTATATCTTGTTTGGATGTCCAATCATCTTCCCATATGTGTATAATCCTTATGCCTTTTTCTTTGAAATAGTTCGTTTTATTTATATGGTAATTTTTATCTTTATAGATATCTGAGTGCCAGTAAACACCATTCAATTCAAATCCTAATTTTAGTTCTGGTAAATATACATCAATTTCATATCTATCTTTATGTGAATCGATAATATCACCATTATAATTCATGTTTATAAATTCGTATAATTCTTTTTGTTTAATAGAATTCGACTCACCGATTGGGTTACATATAGTACAGATTGATATATTGCTATTATTTCTAGAGTGAAAATTATCGCTACTAATTTCAAAGTTATGTCCTTTGTGACATTTAAATAAAGATATTTTATTATCTAAATATTTTAGATAATCTGAGTGGTTTGCTATTTCGAAGTTAATCTTCCTTATAAGCTCTGACTGAGTTGGGAATTCGGTTCCATATTTATTTATATTTGTTTGTCTCAACTTTTCTTTGAAATCATCAGATTGTAAAGGATGTTCGAATCCAAATCTTTCTAAATTTGTATTTTTTAGTTTTTCCTTAGTAGAATCCAATAACATCGGATGGTCAACCCCATACTTTTCTAAATTGGTTTGTTTAGCTCTTTCTTTTATAATGTCGGACTGTAGAGCAAATTCAAATCCATACTTTTCCAAGTTTGTTTGCTTAATCTTTTCTTTGAAAGAGTCTAAGTACATTGGGTGCTCCACGCCATACTTCTCTAAATTAGTTTGCTTGATTTTTTCTTTACATTCCTTAGATTGAAAGGTGTTTTCAACGCCCCATCTGTCTAAATTGGTGTTTCTAACTTTTTCTTTGATTTGTTCTGATTGTAGAGGATGTTCATTACCAAACTTTTCTAAGTTAGTTTGTTTAATCTTTTCTTGTATATGCTTCGATGAAAATAGGTTTTCAGAACCATATTTCTCTAAGTTGGTAGATTTGATTTTTTCTTTGAACTCATCTGATTTAAATATATTATCATACCCATATTTATCTAAATTAGTTTGTTTGACCTTTTCTCTAAATTCTTCTGATTGAGAGGCGTATTCCTTTCCCCATTTTTCTAGATTGGTTTGCTTGGATTTCTCTTTAAATTTTTCGACTTGAAATGTATTTTCAACACCATATTTTTTTAAGTTGTTTTCTTTTATTTTTAAATAAGAGCATTTTGAGCAAGTATATGGACCTGTTGATATATTTTTATTGTAAGCTGAATAGGCTATTGATTTTTCAGATTCACAATAATGACATTTTGCTTTTACCTTAACATGGCTATTTTTAGTTAAATCATTTATATCTATTGTGATATATTTTTCATCGGAGATATAACCAAGTTTTTTATAATAATTGGAATTTTTAACGAGTATTTTTTCATCAATTATCATTTTTCTTTTATATTTTTTATCCGATAAAATCAATTTGTTTATGTATATATTATTTTATCAAAGAGGGAAACAATTATTAAATAAATACATAATATTCTAATATAAAATATAGATACTAATTTAAGTAATGGATTTCTTTTGTGTATATGTAAAGACGCGTAAAAAACTTGATAAATTTATCAAAGTTAACCGTATAAGAAATAAATATATCATAGATATAAAAAAAATAATTGAAGAAGAAGAAATCTCTTTTGATTCTGAAAAAACTTATCTTAAGATTATTATTTTTCAGAAAATACAACAAGCTATCGAAAAGAAAAAGGATATCTATTATGTACCAGATTTTGATAATGACTTTTCGATTGATAAATTAATTAACATCAGAAAAATACTCGGTGAAAAAGATAATTTCAATGTTTTACTTTTTTACAACGAATTTAGAAGAAATAATGATTTGTTAGAAGATTTATTCTCAAATCTATCTAAATTTTCGACTTCTCAGATTATTCGTGATTACTAATTAATTCTATGAATAGAAATATCTTTAATATATAAAAAAAAGATTTATATTTTAGATGGCTTCACCATTAGGATTAACATTTAAGACAGAAACTACCGCACCACCACCTACTGAAGTTGGACAGTACCGAGTTGTTGATAACAAAGCTGTTAAATCCCTATTTAATGATGCACAATTCAGTCCTTACCCTACTTCGAATAATTCGATAAGTGGTAGTGTTGATAAGATAAAAAACGCCTCAGAAGTACATAATGATGATTCTAATGATTTATCCATCAGATCTATCATAGATCATTGTGCTAAATATCCAAGTATGAAATTGGAATATGCACATTTTGCTTATCTTAAAAATTTAGGTGTTTATCCAAATAATAGATTGATAATTGCTAGAAGATTCGCTTCAGGAGTTGCTAATGACTTAACACAAGTCTCTGGTAACCCAATATCTACATTAGTTAGTTATTTCTCGGATGTAGAAGATATATTTTCAATAAAATTTAATGAAGAGTATACAGATGCTGATGGTGGATTTGAGCAAATTTTGAATGATATTGGTGATGACATTTTTAGTGGTGATAACTCTGGTGTTAAATTAGGTGGGATGGTGAAAAAGGCTTTTGATATGATACCACTTCCGGGTTTGATGGAAGGTGTTCAATTAGAGGTTATGAAAAATATGGGATTAGCTGGTGAAGGACAAGGTTATGGTAAGTCACCTTATGGAAATCCAAATATAATTAGAGAGGCCAAAAGAAGAAAAGTATTAGGTAAAGGTGAGGCAGGGTCTGGACTAGCTGCGTCATTTACTATAAAAATGGTTGTTGAATATGAACAAAAGTTTATTAATGGAGTAGATCCTACCTTAGTTTATATGGATTTATTACAAAATGCTCTAACCTTTGGTACTTCAGATGCTTATTTCCAATATAGTGCTGCTTTTGCAACAGGAGTAACAGGAATTATTAAAGATTTGATATCCGGTAATATAGATGGTATTATAAAAGCTATAACTCAATTTATTGATAGTTTGATTACGGCAATGCAGAAAGTAGTCGGTGAACTACTTGATAAATTAATTGATCCCCCACAAGAAGAGGAAAAAGTGGATAAAAGCGTGATAGGTAAAGTTCAATCAGCTATTGGTGAAATATTCAAAGCAACATATGGTACAATAATATCAAAGTATAAAATAAGATTAATAGGTGTCGCTAACGCATTGACTGGTAGTCCATCAGCACCTTGGCACGTTACTATTGGTAATCCAAAGAAACCTATTTTCAGTTCTGGTGATTTACTGTGTACAGACGTAACTTTAACTTTAGGTAAAACATTGGCATTCAATGATTTACCTTCTTCTATAAAATTAGAAATTAACCTTTCAAACGCTAGGAATTTAGGAGCACAAGAAATTTTTAACCGATTTAATACTGGTAGAGGTAGAAGTTATACTCGATTAAATAAATCATTTGTTGAAGTTAATGATGCTGTAATTCAAGATAAGGTAAAAGAAATTCAAAACAACAAAAACGCTGAAAAGAATTCTGAAACACAAACTAATGTTCAGAATGCTAATTCTACACCGCCTTCAGATCCAATAGTTAAAAATGAACAAACACCAACAAATAACTCTACAAATAATTCGAATACACCAAAAGATGATTATCTAGCTAACTTTAATAATAATAGTGGTGTGTTATATGGTATAAAACAATCTGAAACTTCACAAGATGCAAGAGTCGGAGATCCAAGTCAAGGTACAATTCAAAATAATACAGAAAACAAGCCTTCGAATCAATCCTTGAACGATCCGAATACACCTACTAGTGCAGTACCACCAGAATCAAAAAATAATCCAGAGAGGACAACAGAAACACCAGGAGTTACTGCATCACAAACTAATTCTGAATCTAACCCTCCGCAGCCTGAAAATACACCAGCTCAAACTACTGAGAATAAACAAATACCAGAGGCTGGTAGTAAACCTCTAGCTGAAGTTACTGTTGATTCGGAAACTGGACGAACCGGAGTTTCGAATAACTCAATAAGCGCTGCTACAGATCAAGAATTGATAGATAGACAATCTTATCTAAGAACACAAATGAAGAACACATCTCCTATAATTTATCGACAAGTACCTATAAAAGATCAGAATGGTAATCCAACAGGAGAAACTTTCCAAGAACCAGATATAAATCCGACTTATGCTAAATTAGAACGTGAGTCACGAGAAATTAAAAATGAACAAAAAAATAGGAAAAAATAAATGAACTTTTTTGACTTAAATATTTTGAAACGAGATGTAAATCAAAACGACCTCTACAATTTGTTTGAACCTACATTTGTTTTATTATCCGGTGTGGAACAGAGTAATTATGTTTGTGGTAAGGAGGTTGAAGCTAGAATGGATTTAATTTCTAATGAAGTTTTCAGAGGTGTTGATGAAGTAGATTTTTTATGTAGTTTAAATGATATAGATAATCCCCTAAATATTATGGAAGGCGATACTATATTTTATACTTCTTATGGTGCAATTGATAGTTTTCGTTTAAGAGATGCGGAAATTATTGATACAAGAAATTTACTTTTAAATTCAAACAAATCTTCTAAAATTGATAAAAATAGACAGAAGTATGTTGAAGAGAATTTTTCTTTACCACCTACTTTCAACCCAACACCAAAACCAGCAATACAGGTGGAAGGTAATACAATCATAATTGGTAGATAATCAAGTTTGATTTAAAATAATTTGTCTTCATGTCAAAGATTTATGTAATTAAAATCGAATTCTATAGTCAGATTCCAAGTTGGGAACAATATAATGCAATATATCCCTATAAAAACCTTTTATCAATTGGAGCTATACTTCCTAGAGGCGCAGATAAACTTAGTCAAGAAGGTGATGTCGAAATAACAGAAGTATTGGCTGATACACTTGGATGGATTCATGATAATTTGCCAGTAAAGTCTAATTATGTAAACTTTTATGACAACAGAGGCTCTATTTATCGTGAATATGCGTTAGATTATACAAAAATAACGGAGATTGCAAAAACTGGTGAATCAGAAAGTCAACAAATCAAAAAAATTGTTGATACTTTCAAAAGTTTTATCAAAGAAATTTTTGAATCTTCAAGTGTTAGTTCTGGTACGAGGAATCTACCAATAAAAGATACTCCTCCTAAGGTTGATTATAAAATAACTGTAGATGAAGAATCTTCAACAGTTAATACATTTTCCGGAGAATCTAATGCTGGTGGATGGAGATTAGTCTACGAATTAACAAAGGTTACACCTCCTGAATCAGCTACACAATCTGGTGTTACGGCAAGTAATGCCTTAGGTGAAAAAGTTGAAGTTGTCTCACCTCAAGCTCCTACACAATCAGATGTTTTAGCTGCGACCCAATCAACTCCACCACCGAGTCAACTCGGTTCTACTCAATCTGTCACAAATCCAGAAACTGGAGTTGTTGATCAAGAAAAAAGTCGAGGTGAAATACCTGGACAGGAACAGAATAGTTCTAATGAACAAACACAAAAAACTAGTCCAAGCCCAAAATCGATAATTCAAATAGTTGAACCAAAATTAAAGGGCACGATTATGAAATTCGATGTTACAGATGAAAAATCAGTTAAAAAAGATGTTGTTGAAAATTTAGGAAATATACCTATTATTTATTATAATTCTTATCAGATTGATTTTAAAGATATAGATTTTTTTCAGTTATACACCGGTGGAAATCTACCTACAATAAAATTGGTATTTAAGGACACTTTAAGTTTGATGAAGGATAAAGCATTTCCTTTAGATGACACAAAAATCACAATCTTCATAAATTCGAGGTCTGAACAATTGAAAAACATTCATATGGATTTCAAAATTATTAAGTTTTCTGCTTCAGGACAAACTTATACACTTACTGCTACTATTGATGCTAATCAACTTTATATCAAAAAGTTTAAATCTTTTTCACAAAAAACTAGTTTTCAAACTTTAAAATCATTGTCTGAAGAAGTTGGATTAGGATTTGCTTCAAATTTAGATGATACCAATGATTCTATGACTTGGATAAATCCTGGACAAAAATATTATGAATTTATTGATACAGTTGTTTCTAACTCTTATAAATCAGATGAAACTTATTTAACTAGTTATATAGATTTTTTCTATAATCTTACTTATGTTGATATTGAAAAAGAATTACGTAGGAATATAAGGGAAGAATTAGGGGTTGGTAATATTGGTTTAAACGAAATATATAAAAAAACTCCAGATATTGTTCAGAAAATCGGTTTAACTAACGACATGGCTTTCAAAACTTCTAATATCTACTTCAAAGAGTATAGAATTATCAATAAATCTACTTCTATATCACTAAGAGAAGGATATTTCACTAAGGTCAAATTTTATGACCAACTGAAAAAAGATTTTTTAATTTTTAATTTAGAAGCTATTACAAGCGATGAAGATGATAAAATCATTCTTAAAGGACAACCACAGGATGAAAATTTCTTTAAAGAGAACACTGAATTGATGTACTTAGGTAAGTTAGACGAAGATAATATGTATAACAATTATCACTATTCTTCAATACAAAATTATCGTAATTTGGTGGAATTAGAAAAAATTGGATTAGAGGTGACTATGAAAACACCAAATTACAATTTTTATAAATATCAAAAAGTAATACTTTCTGTTTCTAATCAATCTCCTACACCAACTAATAACCCAATTAATGCTAGATTATCCGGCGAATGGTTGATTGTAGATATTATGTATAGGTTTGAAAATAAAAACTATAATCAAATAATAAAACTTGTTAAAAGAGAACTTGAACTCTCTCCTGAAGAAAAGAAAAGGGAATCTAATCAAAACAAAACTAAAAAAGATTCATCACGAGGAACAAATTCGAATCCAGATACTTCAGAACAACCTAACTATGATAGACAAGAAGCCAAAAGTATTGCAAACAATCAGACTCCAGACACAGGTGCGTCAGATTCAACCCAAGCAACTGATGAACCTGCAAACACTTTTGTACCAGATACAAGACCATCGAAAACACCTCTACTTTTAGAAATACCATATCAAGGAACTAAATATTATTATTTAGCTAATGCACAAGATGGGATAGCCGGTAAAAGATTAAGACAGTTCCAGAAAGACTTAGAAGCATATTTAAATAAAAATGGGTTTTCAGGAACCAAATTAAAAAGTAATGGTATTATGCGAGACTTGGTTGCTGCTGGAAATCCACAAAAAATCCCAGCAAGAGCTTCTGGTTCTTTACACGGTGCGGGTTTAGCACATGACTTACAATTTGCTGTACCAGGTATAAAATGGGTAGGTATAGGTGATAATAAAAATCTAGCTGCTAATAAAGAGTTAACGGCTACAATTTGGAAATTCGTACAAGCACAAAAAGATATTACTTGGGGCGCTGAGTGGGGAAGAGCTGTTAATTTATCAAAAGGAGAAACTAATGGATTTGGTATCACAGAATATCATCACTTCGAGATTAAGTCTAACTTTATAGCTCAATACTGGGCACCTTATGACGCAGAAATTAAGAAATTAGGATATGATTATAAAAAATTAGTTAGTACTAAAGCTTGTGCTCCTTTTTATATTTCTGTATTAAATGGAAGAGTTTAAAAGAATTGGATATATTAATATATAAAATAAATTAAAGAAAATAGATGTCTAATGGACAAGACGCTTTAAGAAATTTCGAACTAAAGAAAAGTATTGATGATTTGAACCCTGGTTCAAATGTAGACACTTTAACACCAGGTAAAAAAGCTGCCACCAGAAATACAACTGATGATAAAGAAGCTAAATCTGATATCAGTTCACAATCCGAATCAGGTACTAAAAGAGGTGTTGATAATCTACCACCTAATTTAGATGGAAACAGATTCCCATTAGATATCAGACAACCTTCTGTTGATGGTTCTTTAGGTGATTGGAGACTACAATATAAAAATCTGAATTATCCTGCATTTGAAGCCAAATCCGGTTATACCAAACCGCCTATTTATCCTGATGACATATCAAAAAATAATTTTAATTCGTCAAATCTAAACAACGCAACACAACCGGTTGTTGATAAAATCGTAACCAGAAAACAATATTATAATTTATATAATGATTATGCTGGTAAACAATTCACACACCTTTTAGATTATTTTAGTGCTCAACAAGGATTAGGAGAATTAAGACCAATACCAACTGGAGTTTATTCAAATGGTAAAACAACTGAAATTGATACTAAAAGTATTTATTTGGGTTCTTTTATAAAAACACTTGATGATAACGAAGACCCAACTATGCTTGGATATGATATAATTATCAAATCAAACGAGTCGCCGTTATTCAATGGTACAATTGATTCATTTATACAACAATTTGGTGATTTAGGGAATACTGAAATAAAATCAAGATCTGAGTTATTATCAAAATTTAAAGAACAATTTAATAAGTTTTTGAAAAATGATACAAGTTCAAATCCTACATTCGATGGAGGTAATGGTGTAAAAGCTTATTATTTAAGAAAAATAACTGGATTAAATAAACTTAATGACACTAGTGATAGTAACGAAACAAAACAATTCATAGAATATGGAAAAGACTTTATTACACTTACATTCAATGAAGATGTTTCACAAAATTTGGGTTATTTAGGTAGTCTATATAAAGCTCTTTCTTATTCAAGATTAAATGGTAAACAAATCATACCGGAAAACTTGTTAAGATTTGATGTTGATATTGAAATTACAGAAATCAGGAAGTATAATCGAGTCTTTAAAAATCAAGCCGAAAATAAACTCGATTTCGTGGCCGATAAAATATCGAAATATACCTACACTCTTTATGAATGCCAATTATTTTTTCCGAATTTGCCACACAACGATACAATCGATATGTCGAATGTCACACCAATTGATGAATATGAAATAAAATTTAATTATAAGTGGTCTACACTTAAATTCAGTAAGTTTAGTTATGAAGTTCCAGAAAATAATTCATCAGGTGCAATAGTAAATGAATATTTAATTGACAATAAATATGGAATTACAACACAAGCTCGATCGAATGCAACAAACAATAATGGAATTCTAGATGGTAGTATTGTTAGTGCTAATCCTACAAGTGATGCAGTTCAAACAGATTCGATCGATACTCAAACTGGTGATAAAAATCAACCAGCTAATGGTAGACAAGGTGAATTAGAAAGTGCTAAAGAAGCAGAAGCAAAAAAAGAGATAGGTAGTGCTGAAGCTGATTCTTTAGTTGATAATACTACTGATGCTACTATAAATCCTTTGAAAGGCGGAATCGGTTCAATAAAAGATGTATTGAGTAAATCAGCAGTTCAATCAACAATCGATTCGGTTGGAGGTAAAGTTAGTCAAAATTTTGAAAAAATAGCAAAGAATTTAGAGGGAACTTTAGCATCAACAATTGCACCAAGCTTCAAAAGATTTTCACAGGATATTCTGGGTGGTGAAAAATTAAAAAAAGATATTCTTAATTCTTTAGTAAAAGAAGCAAATCGAAATATAGTCAACCAAGCCGCCTTACTCAACAAAACATTAGCTAATATTAGTAACGGGACATTTGGTGTCAATCGCAGAGTTAGTCCACCTGATAACGTGTATAGCGGTGGATTGGGTAATAATCAATTGGCTAATGATTTGACTCAAGCAATAGATAATTTCGTAGGTAATTCAGTTCGTAGTTTCTTCAACAGAAGATAATTTTAATTATATAAATAGAACAATGACACAAAAAGAATTAAAAGAACATATATTTATTGGTGTAGTCGAAGACAATCAAGACCCGAAGAAACTAGGTCGTTGCAAGTGTCGTGTTTTAAATATTTTTGATGACATACCAGTTGAAGATATACCCTGGGCTACACCTTGGAAAGATTTAAACGGGAATCAATTTATACTACCCGAAGTTGGAAAAGTATTATCAATTGTATTTGATGAAGGTAATATTTATAAACCAGAATATATTTTTGCCGAACATTATAATATCAATTTAGAAAGAAAATTAAATTCTTTATCCGGTCAGAATTACACCTCGATGAGATCTTTGATGTTCGATCACAAAACTCAGATTTATTCCAATGATGGTGAAGGTTTAAAAATGGATTATAAATTCAATAACATCAACATCACAGAGGGTTCAATTAATCTTAATCTAAAAGATAACGAAGGTCTTGTCAATATTGGTGATGCAACAGCGGGACAACAAGCAATACTCGGAAATCATTTTCTAAATTGGTTTGATAAATTTTTAAACACAGTTGTATTAAATGGACATTTAGGTAATTTAGCTGCTCCACTTGTGCCAACACCAGATATGTTAAATATTTTAACTGAATATTATAGCCTTAGAGACCCAAAATTTTTATCACACCACGTCAACATTGTAGATAATAGTATGGTAAGTACAGTTGGTATGTCTTCACGTGAAAATGATGGGCAGTTAGGTGATACTTGGAAGTCAACTGTTACTGACAACACTAAAACATCTAAAGAATCAACTAATTATACTCCTCAAGATGGACCTAAAAAAGAATATGAATCGAATTATACACCACCATCTACAAATGGTGATGGAGATAATAATTTAAGCGAAAATAAAGTTCCACCTGCAACACCTTTATCCAATCCAGCCTCTAATCCAGAAATAAATCGTTTAATAAGATTTTTACAATACAAAGGTTATGAAGTATACGATAAACCACACGTGCTGAATATAGTAGGCATGAGAACAAAGGATGAAGGTAGGGTTACGAATAAATTCGATGATGTCATGAGAGTTTTCTACAAAAATTCAAATGGTAATTGGATGTTAACCGAGTATCAAATAACTACAACCCCTGGATTCAAACCAAAAACAACAACTCTACCTGATAAAGTTGCTATTATGCAACTTGGTCAATATCCTGACGAGTATAAAATAGGTTATCACGCTGAGAAGATTTATGGTAAAACACATAGATGTTTAAAATTTGCTACAACTATACACCACAGAAATGATAATCCAAGTACCTATAATTATCGATCTAAAACACAAGAAGGTGCTGTAGGTTTAAATATACATAGATCGAGTACAACTGGTTCATCGGAGAATGTTTTCAATTGGTCTGAGGGCTGTCAAGTTTTCAAAAACATAAATCAATATAATCAATTTATGCAACTTGTGGATGAACAAGTTGAGAAATCTGGTAAACAAAAGTTTACTTATACTTTAGTTAGAAAGAGTGAGTTTGATAGTTTCACTTAAATTTGAATAATAAGAGAAATTAACATAGAATTCTTCTATGTTAATTTCTTAAGCTTTTTCTTGGGGTCACCACCTTTTTCAGCTTTATCTTTTAAATCATAAATTTATCTTTATTTCTTTATAGGGATATTTTCGGTTTATATAAAACTTTTCTCTTTCTTTATAATGTTTATATAGAATATTAGATGGTTTAAGCGGGTCGAAAACATCCACTATATCAAAAATTATGACTCTACTCTTATCAGAGTGCAGTCTGAGTCCGCGACCTATACTTTGTATTACCACTTGCTCACTTTTAAAAGAGTCTACAAAGATAATATTGAATATTGCCTTAATTGAAACTCCTGTTGATAATGTACCTTACTGATTCCCCTTTCGGGGATAAGAGGCGACCAAAACCTTAGTCACCTCTTTCTCTTTAGTTATTTTTCTCTTGTCTATTATTCTAGCCATTTTTTATTTATCTTTCAATTTTTTTAAGAAATTATCATCGATATCGTCATTCGAATCGATATCTTTAGCTAATTTACATCTACCATTACTTAATAAAATTTTAGAATCTGATTCTACTTCGATTTCATAATCACCAAAGTTTAAAATAGTATATTCTACCATTTCTTTAGTCTTTTCCATTTCAGATTTAATCGCTTCCCTTTTTTTATTATTTATTTCACCATCGATATAGTAAAAATCTTTATCTTTTATTTCATCTTTTAGTTTATTGAATATCTTTGTACCATACTCGATAGTATGAAATAAGACCAGTGTGTTTCCTTTACAATTAGAAACTAATTTTTTAATAAATTCTAACCTCTTGTCAGAACTTTGAATTACATCTTTTTCTAATCTAAAAGCATCTGCACCAGCACCCATTTTTCTGATGTAAGATAATCTTTCCCCTACTTCGCTATCTCCATGGTTCAATATAACAGACTTTATTTCCATAGGTGTAATAATACCTTTCTGTTTTAATTCATCAGCCGATACTTCAGCAATTTTTGGTCCTAACACAGATTGTATGGCTAAAATCTCCGAAGTGTCATCACTTGGGAAAGTACCAGAAACTCCAAAACGATTATAAGCATGTCCAAATGTTTTTTTGAGAATACCTAATAGAGTTGCGCTTTTAGCACCGTGTGCTTCATCACAGGCTACAGTATGAAACTGTTGGAAGAATTCTTTGGGCCATTTCTCTAATGATTGATATGTAGAGATGTAAATATTTGGTTGATTCGGACCGCTATACTTCCTTGGTCTATCTGACATTATTTCTTCCATTTTGATGTGACAAGGTGAATAGTTTGAATTTTCTTCTAATATTAAATCTATGGCATGTTCCTTGAAATCAACTTTATTGTTGTACTTATCCAAGAAATTAAATCCATAATTATATTCTAAAAAATTCTCATAAAATTGTGTTACTAAGGTAATCGAAGGTACAATTATTAAAAATTTCGCATCTGGATTCATATATTTCAAGGTATAAAATATAACAATGGATATGATTAGAGACTTACCTCCAGATGTAGCTACTTCAGCCATACAATATCTATTTTTCAATATTTTGTATGCTGTATTTATTTGGTGTTCATAAGGCATAAAAGGTACCCATTCTCCATTCACTTTTACCTTATGTTCTCTAAAAAATTCTGTACAGAAATCTTTAACTGATTCTAATGTTACTTCTCTATTTAAAGGAAAATCTTCTTTATTATCTATATTAAATTTAACACCGATTTCTTGACAAGCTTTTAAACATTCTTTCCATAAGCCTAAATTAATCTTTCCGTTATCAAAATAAGAAACTTCGCCATTCCAAACACCCATTTTAACAGCTGGTAAAAATCTCCAACCTTTTATTTTTCTTGTCAACCAGATTTTAATTTGATGGTATTCAACTCTGGTAGAAGTTGATACAACTAATTTTTCTTCTTTCGGTTCATATCTAAAGTTCATAAATATTATATTAATTAAAAAAATATTGTTTTTTAATAAACTTTTTAAAAAAGAGATTTTTAAAAAATAATATATAAAAGAAAAATAACTATAAAATGAATATTTTAACAAAAATTAAACAATTTTTTAAAAATCTTTTTTCTACACAGAAGGTTGAGTCGAAACCGAGTCAAATTGTTGTTGAAATAACTGAAGTTGAAGTTAAAGAAAGCTTAAATATCAATCAGGTTGTTGAAGAAGAAAAAGTAGAACCAGTAGTAGAACAGATTGAGTTAGTAGAAGAAATTAAAGAAGAAATTGTTCTTGAAAAAGAAACAAAAACTAAAAAATCTAAACCCACGAAAAAAACTACTAAATCAGAAGAACAAACTGAATCTGAGGTTGTAAAAAAATCAAAACCTAGAAAACCAAAATCTTAAAAAGAAAATAAAAAAACACTTCCGAAGAAGTGTTTTTTTATTTCGATCGAATGATTTCGTCAATCATTCCATACCTCAAAGCTTCTTCAGCATTCATCCAGTAATCTCTATCTGAATCTTTTTCTACCCTGTCATAAGGTTGACCTGTTCGATCTGAAATAATCTGGTGTAGTTCTTTTTTCAGTGAATTTATTTCTTTAGCATCAATTTCAATATCGGATGCTTGTAGATAACCCCCAAATCCAGCCATTGGTTGATGAATCATTGTTCTACTTCTTTTAAGTGATTTACGTTTTCCCTTAGTTCCTGAACATAAAATCACAGCTGCCATTGAAGCAGCTAAACCAGTGTTTATGGTAACTACATCTGGTTTGATATATTCAATTGTGTCTAATAAACCTAACCCACTATAAACTGAACCACCAGGTGAGTCGATATATATTTTTACTTCTTTTTCTGGGTTGTTTTGTTCTAAATATAATAATTGTGCTTTAATTATATTACAAACATCTGAGTTTAATTCCGTACATAAAAATATAACTCTTTCATCAATTAATTTAGAAAAAACGTCTATCATTATACCTTGATTTGCATCCTCTAAGATATGTTGTGTCAAACCTACCTTTTTAGAATAATAATCTAAATTAGTAGAAGATATTCCTTTACTCAGACCAAATTTTTTAAAATCACTATAACCCATGCTTATTTTATTTTTTAGTTTTAGATAAATAAATATTAAAGTTTCAAAAAAGTAAATTGAAAAAATAATATATAAAAAAAAATAACTTTTAAAATTATGAAAACAACAATAGAAATTAAAGACTATGAAGTTAAAATCGAAGAGATGGATGGTGTATTAATGATATCTGTCGCTAAAGACGGTGAGATTATCGAAGAGATGGAAATCGGTGGAGAAGAAGACTTCGAAGAAGATGAAGACATGGATGAAATGGAAGACGATGAAGACATGGATGACGATGAAGACATGGATGATGAAGAAGATGAAGAAGATGAAGAAGATTTCGCTCAGCCAATGAAAGGTCAGGTACAAGCTCAAAAAATGGGTCAATCTCAATCTCAAAAAATGGGACAAGTACAAGGTCAGACTCAAAAAGAAGCTCAACTTGAATCATTTTCATCTTTCATTAGAAAAAAACGTTAAAAAAATCATGATTCATAAATTTAATGAACTAAACCAATCAATTGATTCAGATACAATAACACTTCGTTACTGGGCTTTCGACTGGGATGACAATATTTTAGACATGCCAACTAAAATATTAATGGACAGGAAAGTAGTAAATAGTTGGAAACCAATTGAGGTATCCACTGCTGAATTCGCACAAGTCAGAAATGATGTTGAAAATTATCAAATTAGAAATAGTAGTATTCAAGAAGCTTTTTCTGAATTTAGAGATAATGGAGTACGTGGTAAAGAAGCTTTTATTGAAGATGTTATAAAGTGTATATCAGTTAATCATTTTGGACCGGCTTTTGAAAATTTCTTAAGTTGTTTATCAGAAGGTGGAATATTTTCGATTATCACAGCAAGAGGTCATGAACCAGAATCAATCAAAAGAGGTGTTGAATACATTATTGATAATGTACTAACCCAAAGACCCGGTTCTATAAGTGGAATGACTATGGCTGATGAAATGTTTCAAAATCTTAAAAAATTCAAATATTGGTTCGAAGGAGATGGGGTTGATCAATATAAACTCTCAGGTAAGCCTTCATCAAATTCTTTAGTTCGAGAATATTTGAACCATTGTGATTATTTTGGTGTAAGCTCTGATAGTTTTGCTAAAAAATTTAGCGGTGGTTCTGTACAAGCACCCGAAGAAAGCAAAAAACAAGCACTGATTTACTCTATTAATAAGTGTTACGAATATGCTAAACAACTTGAAGAGATAATGAATAGACCTGTTAGAGTTACTTACGGTATGTCTGACGATGACCCGAAAACATCCAAAGCTATTATACAACTTTTTCAAGATATCACAAATGAAGACAGCGAATTATCGAAATATATTTCATTGTACTACTTTCAAACAACTGGAGGTGTAGTTGATAAAACTAAATTTAAAACAACAACTAAAAGTCAAGAAATTGTTGAATCTTCACACCAAACACCTGGCTTAGAAAGTTCTGTACTACCTTTTACTAAATGGAATAACATGACGCAAAGGTTATACCCAAATACGAAAGATGTTCCAACGGATGATTATCACAATCAAATGAAAAATTTTACATCTCAAGCGAAAGATTTATACAAACAATTCGCATACAAAAGAAAAAAGAAAAAATAATGAAACATTTGAAAAAATTCGAGTCTTTTGAAATGGGACTCTCTAAAGAAGAAATGATTCAGTATCTTTGTAACTACGGATGGGAAAGATCTGAACTTGAAATGATGGATGAAAAAGAACTAGAAAAAATTTGTGGTAGTATGCCATCTGAAATTGCTGAAAGTAATATCAATGAACACTATGAACACGAAAACTACATGTTCTTCAAAAATATCGAAAACATTCATAGAATGTGTCAAGAAATCTTAGAAATGAATGATGAAGAAGTAGACGCTATCTTAACAGAACACGGGTGGGCTTTAGATCACGTAGCGACTTCTAAAGATGATATTGAAGAAGTTTATGGATTTTTGAAAACACACGAGCCTTCTCCAGAAATGATGGCTAAATTGTCAGAGGCTAAAGAACAATGGATATCAAAAGCAATCAAACGTAAAGGCTCACTTAGAAAAAAGATGCACAAAGAAGAAGGAGAAAAAATCTCGTCTTCTGAAATCAAAGCCGAACTAGACAAATTAAAAAAGAAAGATATTGATCCTGAAAAAAAGGGACTACAACTTTCAAAAACAGATAGAACAAAACAAAAACAATTAGTTTTAGCTAGAACTCTAAAAGGATTGAAATAAAAAAAAACTCCTCATACGAGGAGTTTTTTTTATTGATTCATATACATAATACCAGTTCTGAATCTATGGTGAACACTAACTGAAGTTGGTATTTTTATGTTATTTACAATTTTATAATTAAGATAAACAATTTCATCATTCAGTGTTTCATAAGTTATTGTTACATCATCGTTACTTCTCGATTCGTAAACAAAGATTAAATCACTTCTATAATTAGCACGAGTATCGTCTGATTCAATTATAAGGTAATTAGTTTTACCATCGAAGTTTACAAAAGAATTAGTATATATCTTTTCTTTGTTATTAATTTCGTGTCTTATTACTAAGAAATTAGTTGTGAAAGTATCGACACGAGAATAAATCAAATTTGAATCAAAACTAGTTGTATAACTAATCTCTTGATTTACTTGTGAAAACATAGTTGAAGAAAAGGTAAGGAAAGTAAAAAACAAAATTAGATTTCTCATTGTGTTATATTTTTTTGTAGTGATGAATTGTGATTACAAAGATACATAAGTTTTGATAATGTCAAACATTATTACTTACGTAGTGTTTTTTTTACCATTGCTTGTCTTGAAAGTCTGTGTAGTAAACCTTATTAGTGTAGTTAAATGAAAACTTTTCATTCTTGATTAGAGTTTTACAATAGTCTTTGTTTGGAAGTGATTTAGATAAGGAACTCATAAATGTTCTATCAATCCAAACAGCTAATACATCATCTTTATCTTTACTATTGATATTCATCTTTTCTTCTGAGGACAATGAATCAAACCAAGTCGTAGCTAATTCGTAACTTTTATCAGTTATTGTATCAAAGTGAACCTCAACAGACTCAACTAATCTACCATTGTAATTCAAATCTACTCTAAAATCATACTTTGTTTTGTACTCAACAATACTATCAATGTGGAAAATATAAAAAGGATGGTAATTCAAAAAATAATTTACCTTTTGATTCAAGTCAATTTTTAATCCTGTGGTATTAAAAGAAATGAAACTAGGTTTTGAGTGATTATCAATTGTAGAAACAAAATTAACTTCAGTAACATACTTCTGAACATCAACGAATATAACATCATCATTATCGAAGTAGTGTTTGTTTTTATTAACATCATTACCTTCAGCTATGTACAATTTGTTAGTTCTTATGATACCATTATTAACATCAGAAATTGTGTCAATTGATCTAAATGGTGGTGTGTAATCACCTACCATTATTGTAACTTGACCAAAAACAGATGTGGAAACCAAAAATGAAAGGAATAAAATACTTGTTCTCATAATCTCATCGTTTTTTTTTACAAGATAAACATACGGATTTAACTTTCTTCATTAAATCTGTTTAATTTAGAATCTTCTAAAATTGAATCTTCTAAATTGAAATCTATGTTATTTTTTTCCAAAATTTCAAGTAGTTCATAAAGTTTCTCTAAAGTTTCGTGATAAGAAATAATATCATCTTTTCTCAACTCTATTAATTTAGAAATTTTTTTACAAAGATCCGTTATTGATAAATTCGTGTTTATTTCTTCAATTTTAAAATCTCTATATTTAGATTTCGTAACAAATCTAAAAATTGAATAGTATCTAATCTCTCCTTTATCGTTTTTAATGATAATGTCTTCACCTAAATCATCATCATAGAAACCTTCTACGACATATTCTTTGCCAATTTTAAGACAGGTATTTGTGTTCAATATACAAATTACACTTTCACCTTTATTTAGATTCTTGATGTCTATCATTAATTTTTCTATATCAATAACTTTATCTATAAAATAAATATAAGTTTACAAAATATCAATTAAATGTTAGATATAAATTATATTTTCTCTATTTGTCAAGAAATTGTTGATAAGGAATTCACTAGTCAAGTTGAAAAGAAAATAGTCAATCAAGGGGATAGGTTAAACCTAAGATGTCCTTATTGTCATGAAGGTAAAACTAAGACAAAGAAAAGAGGTAATATATACTTAAATAAAATGCTTTATGTTTGCTTTCGTTGCGGTAAGAAAACAAACTTTGATAGATTTATCAAAGATTTTGGGATTGTAATTGATGCACAAAAGAAACTCGAACTAATCGAATACTTAAATAGTCAGATTTCATATCAAGATATCGAAGATGATATATTCGACCATAAGTTTGATAAGTTATTGAACTTCACTGATATAGAAAGAATTTTCAATGATGGAAATCATGTAATAACAGATTTTAAACAGATAACTACTAATGGGAAAGTATATCAATATCTTTTGAATCGAGGTATTACGGAAAACTTACAATCTAATATATTTGAGGGTAAATACTGGACAAGTTCTGATAGATGGGAACCAATCATAGTTATCTTAAACCGCAAAGGCGATAAAGTATTAGGTATTCAAATTAGAAATTTAAAGAGTGGCAAATCACGTTTATTCAAAATCTATAATTACGAATCTCTTTATAAATGGGTACATGATATCGATGAAGTCACTGATATCGATTTAAGTGAATTGGTGATATACAATAAACTATCTTACTATTTCAATATTCTAAATGTAAACTTTTCTGATAAGATTACCATATTCGAGGGTTACTTGGACTCTATTTTCTATCCAAATAGTTTAGGTGTGGTTGGTGTTAATACCGACATGAGATTCATAGAAACTAATAATTTAGAGATACAATACTTTTATGATAATGATGAAGCTGGATATAGAAGTGCAGAAAATAAATTAAGAGAAGGTTATCCAGTCTTTCTCTGGAAGAAATTATTCGAAGACGTTGTTGCTCAAAAAAAGAGTGATGATCCTTATACCCTGATGTATAGGATTAATAAAGTCAAAGATTTGAATACTTTGGCTGAATTAGTTCAAAATCCCTACAGGAAGATGAATTTAGATGCTTACTTTAGTAAGGATATTATGGATTTGAGATGGATTCCCAAAAAAGTAAAGGGATATAAAGCTAAATTCTAAACTAAAGGATATTTTTGATTCCTAAACTTTTCATTTTTATTTCGAAGATAAGTTAGAAAATCTTCATCACCTCTTTCATTGTTACAATCTTTACAAACAACAATCAAATTAATTTGACAATTAGTACCGCCTTTCGAGACCGGTATTATGTGATCTGTTGATGAATTCTGAGTATTTAATTTCACCTCACAATAAGGACATTTAATTTCAGAATTCTTAATTAGAGTTGATTTAGCGAACCCTTTACACCTTCTACGATTTTTCTTTCCACTGCTTTTTAAGCCAATAACGACTATATTCTTATAGAATTTATACTCTTTTCTGAAAAATTGACAGGATATATAATCTTTTTTGAATAAAACTATCAGATGAAGTATTATCCACCACTTTCGATAAAAATTAATATCGACAATAAGAAATTGTTCATCTTTTGAAGAGTATATTTTTCTAATTATATTTAAAAATCTAAACATGTAGTACAATAGAAATTATCTATTTTATCATAATAATATATAATAAAAAATAACTTTTGTTTATGAAACCAAATATGTCAAAATTTAGTTGGGCGGAACTATTTTCAAATACCGACGGTAAGACCTCAGGATCGGGTTTTGTTGGAGTTGTTATATGTTTAGTTGGTACACTTTGCTTCTTTATGGGTTGTATCGATAGAATGTTTATCTCTAAAGAAATCGATATTTTAACACAATCAATTGTGTTTGTAGGTATCGGAGCTACTCTTTTAGGTGTTAGAAAAGTAAGAAGTACATCTAAAACTTCAAACACCTCAGAAATTGAAAAAGGGATAGAACAAATTAACTCTTAAAAAAAAATAAAACCTCTCGATTTGAGAGGTTTTTGATTAGAATTTATAATTTATATTTATATTATTATCACCGAAATTCACCCAATTAACAAAACTGAAATTCATCAAATCATCTTCTAAGTTGAATTTTTGACTTAATCTTAAACCTTCATGTATAATTATCAAATTCAAATCAGTGTTATTGCCTTCTTCTATTTTTGACTCAACTGAAACTAAATTAACTTCCCATTTCTCTAAAACTTTCAATATAATCTCTTCTGAAGTAAGTTCAGGAGCTAAATCAAAATCCAAACTTTCTTTGATAATAATTGAATCTCTTTGAATAAAATCTAAGTATTCATTAGATAATTGTTTTTTTGAAATTGTGTTGTATACATCTTCAGCAAAATTTTGGATATTGGAAGTTCTATCAATATATTGACTATTTGAATCGTTTGGATTAATCGAATAAGACCAGTTGATTGAATCACGTTGTAAAAATTTCTTTTCAACCAAAACTTTTGATACAGCACTACATTTTTTATTTTTTTCTAAAGAAAATTTAGCCTCGGAAATAATTTCTAAATAGAATTTATTAAAAATTGGTTTTTCAGATATAGTGACTTTATCGAAACGTTGTTTCAAATCAAAGTCTATCTTGTTTATATTTGTTGTGAAATTTTGAGATATCATGTATACAGTTTTATTTTTATTATCTATATATTAATAAATCAAATCTTAATTTTCGGATTCAGTCACAGAATATGAATTTGATTTACAAGTTTTATCCCAATCTGTATTTTGCTCAAATCCAAGTTTAATAAAACTATTAACTAATTCTGCCCATGTTAGTTCACTATTCAAATAGAAACCATCTTCTCTCCTTTTTAACTGTAATTTAGATAGACTATTTAAAATATTTTCTTCAAATTCTGAACTTTGTACTAATTCAGTTAGATTATTATCAATTAATTTAGAGAATCTGACTTTGAATTCACCTTCTTTAAATAAATTCATAAAGGCTTCTGCATTAATTGATTTTATTTTAGAAACTTTACTTTTTATAATATCATAAGTTTGTTCATCGAGGATTATTTCTTCATTTAATCGTTCAGAGATGTTGAAATAAATTCCATTTGGTTCTAAATTAGGTCTTAAAGAATCTAGTCTAGAGTTTAGTAATCTGATTTCAGATTCTACATCTTCTATCTTTTTTTCAACTATATTTTTTTCTCTTTTTAGTTTCTCGAACTCAGATTCTTTTAATTCTAAATTTTTACTTAACTCTTCTATTTTTTCTATCTTTAATTTTTGAAATGTATTTTGAAGATTCGAATTGAAACTAGTTTCGGTTTTTTGTTGAGTTAGTTCATCCTCTGTTATATTAGATTCATCTACTTCAACTTCAACTGTCACCCTTTCATCATCAAACAGAGATAATAAATCATCTAATTTATCTAATTGCTGTGCAGATACATCAACATCAACATCATCGAGAATTGAAGCCAGTTTATTAATTGGTTTATCGAATTCTACTGCTAAATAAAGTGCAATCTTTTTACCATTTATTTCATTTATAGAAGTAAACTCTAACTCAGTGATTACCATTCTTTTTCTAAACTGAGTAATAGTTTTCTCAAAAATTACTTCAAGTAGATTACTTCTAAATTCAGAACTTGTTTGTTGTCCTTCTACATCATCAAAATCAACAGTATCGTCTGGATATAAAGTTAATTTAAAGGTGTGAGAGTCTAATCCAAGACCGGATAAATATTTTCCTTCTATTAAAGCTTCCCTTGAAATAAAATTGAGATTTGATTTTGCACCTATAAACTCAATAAATTTCTTTTTCGTTTTGAACTCACCACTTGTTTTCATCATTTTTATGTTTTTTTACTATAAATATTAGACAAATATAAGAAAGATTCCTTCAGAATACAAATTTTTTTATATATAATTTCATAAAAAAACAGAAATTTTAGAAATATGAACATCAAACATAAAGTTATACAAGATTATCAATTCATCACTTCAGATAAGAAAATAATTGTACTTAAAACTAACACCATGTTAGAAAATTATAATTATACACCTAAAGGCTCTAATGAATCTATAAAAATCGATAAAGATATTATTGAAAACAATAGTTTATTTTTCAAAATAGTCGATTGGAAAGAAGAGTTACATAGTTTTATTAAGTCTAATAAAATACCACAACCTGCGATTCTGACAAAAAAAATAATTCCATTTATTGATGAAATGTTTATATCAAGTTCTAAAATATCTACTAACTCGAAGTCTGATGTTTCGGATGAAGAGTTAAAGTTTAAAGAAAATCAACTCGATGCTAAATCAAAAAGAATTGAATTACTTGAAAAACAATTATTAGAAGAGCAACAAAAGATGTCTGATAAAGAATTAGAATTATTGAGGAAAGAAAAAAATCTTAATGATAAACTAAAAAATACCGAAGCTAATAGTTTAGCAGAAGATAAATACAAAAAAGATTTCGAAGAACTACAAAGAAAACATTTAGAGTTACTTTCAAAAGAAAAAGAATTATTTGAAAAGGAAACTAAATTAGAGATGTTAGAGATAAGAGAGAAAAAGTTTTTATCAGAACAATCTGAATTTAAGTCTAATTTAGACGATTTAATCTCTCGGGAAAAGTGGATCAAAGAAAAAGAATTACAACTTCGTGATATTGATGTAGAAGATATAGTGATGAAAGAGATAAACTTAGAGTCACTTCAGAAGAAATTAGAATTAAGAGAAAAACAAATAAGATTAGATTCTGAAGAAATAAAAAACAAAGAATTCTTTCTCTTACAAAAAGAGAAAAATCTGAGTGATAAAGAATTGGATTTAAATAAAAAAGAAATAGATCTAAACACAGAAGAAATCAATCTTTTAGAACTATCTAACAAGTTACAGAAATTAGAAGAAGAATTAAAGTCTAAAAAAACTGACTACACACTAATTAAATTTAAAGACACAATCGATTCATTCAAACCAGGTGATTGGTTCGATCCAAATTATGAAGAAATTGTCAGAAAAGTTAAAAACCTAATTGCATCTGGTCTGATTTAGAATTCTATCACGTAATTTGATTAAATGAAACATTTTCAACAAATCTAAATTGAATTTAGATTCAATTCTTTCGATTAATTCAAAATCCTCTATTCTTTTTTTACAGACACAATTATGTGTTTTTAGAAAGTAGTATCTTGGTTGTCCTTCACTAATTTCTTTTAACATATTTTCAAATCTAACAATCTTATTCTCTAGTTCGGTTTTAATATAATTTATATCTTTATCTTTTTTTAGATAGTTTTCAATCTGTGTGTCAATGTGACTAAAACAAATTTTAGACTTGTCTTCTTGAATAACATTCATAGTTTTTTAATTTTGTTGTTTAATAAATGTATCTTTTTCTAAGTAATAAATTAATAATCCAGCGAGAGCACCACCTAAATGACACCAATGTGCTACTAAATCTTGAGTCTTAAATAATACAAAATAGATTTCAAATGATAAAAGTAAAAAGAAAAAAATTCTGGGTATGATTGATTTAGTTAATAAAGTGTATAATATTGTGAATCCCCAAACTGAACCAGATGCTCCAACTAAAGGTAAGTTTTGATTGTCTATTAGTAAGTGAGTTAATCCGGCTAAAATTCCAAAAATTACATAATAATAAAAAATTTTAGGAGAATCGATTTTACTTTCTAAATTAATAGAAACTAAAAGGAATATCAACATATTGAAATAAACGTGGCTAAAGTTAGCGTGTGTGAATTGATAGGTAATTAATTGATATGGTGAAAAAAGACCTGTTTCGAAATTCCAAGCAGAAAAATAAAGTGTAAAACTTGGCTTGAAAATTGAGATAGTCGACATCGAAAAATAAATAATGAAATTTACTAAACAAATCAAAAAGGTTTGTTTGTATTTTTTAAATAGTTGCATAATTTCTATTGGTATATTACAAATATAGTATATTTTTATCTGAAAAAAAAATTATTTAAGTTTTTTCTTTAGATCGAGTAAATCTAATTTATACATTTCCTTTGGTTCTGTCGACTTAATTTCTTCGATTTCTTCTTTTTTACTTTTATAATCTTCTTTTAATTTATCATAAAGCTCCTTTGTTAGAGAGTATATAGGCATTCTCAGTAAATAGTCATAAGAATCGTCAATTTTTTCTATCTCAATTTTTTCTATAGATTGAATTATTGATGCCTTTGGTTGATTTTTTATTTCTAATTTGTTCTCTAAAATAGATTTTATGAATTTTCCTTTGTTTGATAAAAGTTTTAACTCTTTATCTAGTTTATGGAGAATAAACTCTTTTCTTTTTACATAATAGTTTAATCTGAAGTTGACAAAGTATTCTATAATTTGTGTTGATGTTTCAAATATTTTAAGTTTTCCAAATTCATCCAGTGTTGTAAATATTTCAGTAGAACTTTCTTCTAATTTTAGTAATTTGATTAGTTTTTCTTCATCTAAAGTTGCTAGTGAATCTCTAGTGAATTTAATTGTATAGTCAATTTTATCTTTACAATTATCATCATAGGAAACTATTATTTTATTATCAACCAAAGTATCCAGTACCGCTTCGTATTTCTCAAAAGTCATAGATGGTGGTAGTTCTAATACTTTAACAGTAGAAGTGTTCACGATTTGTAGTTTACCTCTTATATTCCATTTTTTGTGATTATCAATATCTTGTATATAATCACCTGTAAAAAAATTATTATAAGGTTTGACATCACTGATTTTTTTACCGTTAAGTAAATTCAAACAAGCATCGATTACTTGTTTCGGATTTCTATTTAATATGTTAGAAGAAAATCCAACTGCTATACCAGAAGAACCATTAATTAGAATAGTAGGTATAATTGGTAAAAAAAAGTATGGTTCTATAATCTCACCTTCTTCCTCTTTGAATTGTAATAATTCCAAATCTTTATAAAGTAGTTTAAAATTTTGACTTAATTTAGTACCAATGTATCTTGCTGCACCAGCTTCTGGTGAACGAAGTGACCCAAATTGACCAATCTCTTCAAGTAATGGTAAATTGTTCTTAAAACCTTGTGCCATTGTTATGATTGTAGATTCAAGACTTTGATTTGAATGGTGATAGAACTGTGTGGAAGCAATTATACCAGATAATTGAAAAACTTTTAGAGGTTTTTCTGAACCTGATTTCCAAACCTGTGTTGCAGCATTAATAATCTTTCTTTGTGTGGGTTTAAATCCATCAATCAAAGAAGGTATTGCTCGATTTTCAATTGTATAAAGAGCAAAGTCTTTATACTCACTCAATAAAAATTCAGAAATAGTTTTTTCATTATTCATAGCAGTATATATATCTAAGTGATACTTTTTGTTTATGCAAAAATTATTTTATATCTACCAATTTACCTTTTGGATCCATGATCCAAAATTCAAAAGCCAAGTCCATTGATAAACAAGCTTGTTTCTTTAGTATATTTTTTTCTAATTCTAAGTTATAGGTATATTCTGATTTTACTTCAATGATTTTATTCTCTGATTTTATATAAATGTCAGGTAAGTATATCCTGTTTATCTCATCCATAAGGTAATTGATTATACCAATTTCTTCTTTGATTTCGAAATAAGAGACCGATATATCATCTTCTGTATAATTCTTCAATAGAATATCTAATGCGAAGTTTTCGTAACCTTGAACCTTGATGATTCTTCCAGATGGTAATAAATATTCCTTTGATTTGTAACCTACTGGGTTACCATATCTTCTTTCCTTTATATCAAAGCTGTCCACCTTGAATTTTTTTGTCAAAACATACCATTTTTGACCATATTTATCGTTTATAGTTTTGGATACTTTTTCTTTGAATTTTGTATTCAACATCGGATGATCAACACCAAACTTCTTGATAGATGTCTTCCTGAACTTTTCCTTGAACTCTGATGATTTACTATACCAATCTACTCCGAATTTTTCTAACATTTTTTCTCTTAGATTGATTTTGAATTCATCAGTTTTAGTATAGTTACTGAATCCATATTTTTTAAGACAAGACAATATTGATTTATTTCTGAATTCCTCACTTTCAAAATACCAATCCACTCCATATCTTTCTCGATTCATATCTTTCATGATGTCACGAAAATATTCGGTCTTAGTGATATTATCTGCTCCATATTTTTCTAAGTGTGTCTTTTTATACTTTTCTACAGTTTCTTTATTTATTCTACCACATCTGATAGAGCAGAAATCTAAATACTTCCAATCTCGATTCCTATTGTTAAAATTTACTTTATTCAATTTACATTCTTTACATAGTGGTATATGTTCTAAATCGCTCAGAATATGGAAGCACCTTTGATTAAATTTTGTTTCATCCGGTAAAAAATTTGTGAATGATATTATGTCTGATTTTATTTCTTGAGAATTTTTTATTGCAGTATGTAGGGAAGCCTTACCTTTAGAAATTATGTAATTTTCTATCCAATTTTTTAATTCTTCTTTGTCTTTAAACATATACAAATTTTAATTTAATAATATATATTAAATTGTAAGATGTTCCTACGAACATTTCGAAAAAAATTAAAATGTATTTAGGTGAAAAAAATTGAAGATAAATATAAGGTATTGAATCACGTCGATCATATTTTGCTCAGACCAACAACATATATTGGTTCCAATAAGCCACACAAATTAACTAAATGGGTATCAAGTGAATCAGGAATGATTAAATCAGAGTTGACATTTGTGCCATCCTTTCTAAAAATTTTTGATGAAATTTTGGTTAATAGCATTGATGAAAGTAAAAGAAATCCAAAATTAGATACAATAGAAGTTGTTGTTGATAAAGAATCTGGTTTAATATCTATAAAAGATAACGGTGGAATACCGGTGGAGATACATAAAGATTATGATAAATATTTAGCAGAAGTTATTTTTGGAAATCTAATGTCTGGTTCTAATTATGATGACTCGGAAGATAGAGTAGTCGCAGGAACTAACGGATATGGCTCAAAATTAACTAATGTTTTCTCTAAACAATTTACTGTATCAACTTGTGATGGTAAAAAGAGTTTCCTACAGACTTTCTCAAATAACATGAGAGAAAGAACAGTACCAGTCATTAAAAAATCTAAAATCAATCATACTCAGATAACTTACTTACCGGATTATGAAAAATTCGGAATGACCAACTTGGATGAGTCACACTTGAAATTAATCCAGAAAAGGTTAATAGATATTGCAGGATGTAACCCTATCGTAAAATTTTATTTTAATGGAGAGGAGATAAAATTAAAGTCTTTCGAAGACTATGTGAAGTTATATCAAAATGATTATTTCTTTGAAACGAATATTGATAAATCTTGGTCAGTTGCTGTTGCGCCTTCTCAGAATGGATTTCAACAAGTTTCTTTTGTCAACTCAACAGATACTTATGATGGAGGTACACATATCGACTACGTGTTGAACCAGATAATTTCACAATTAAGAGAGTTTTTTCAAAAGAAACATAAAGTAGACATCAAACCATCTGAGATAAAAAATCATATTTCAATTTACCTTAATTCAACTATTATAAATCCTTCATTTTCTTCACAAACTAAAGAGAAACTTATAACAGAAGTAAAAGACTTTGGTTTTAGTTTTGATGTTTCAGATAAATTAATTAAATGGATTCTCAAGTCAGAAATTGTTGAATCAATTTTAGATTGGATCCAAAAGAAAAAAAGCGCAGATGAATCAAAATTAGCTAGAGAGTTGAATAAAAATTTAGCTAAATTAAAAGTTGAAAAACTAATAGATGCTAAAGGTAAAGACAGAAAAATTTGTTCTTTGAGTTTATATGAGGGGGATT
>JACCDT010226829.1_pt1 | contig 90260 bp, 90 predicted proteins | sample 7446291 | NCBI WGS metagenome assembly JACCDT01 (sample SAMN15323446, study PRJNA562643) | freshwater metagenome | isolation source: river surface water | place: USA:Blue River Watershed | collected 2017-08-17 | reverse complement strand
GGTCTCTAACGGGATCATGACCCTAGTATACCAAAAATAAGGCAAAATAAAAAGAGGTATACCACCGTGGTACACCTCTTTAAAATACTACCTTAATTTACGCATGAGTCCTGAATCGGCTGATCCATAATAGGAATAGTCGGATCAATACTAAATGGGTTCAGGTACTCAGGCTTACATGGAATCTGTAAATAATTTGCCCAACTTTCTACATCAGATGAAAACCTTTGGTACAGTTCTGATGTTTTTTTGGTAAAAGCATCAGTAAGTTCCTGTATAGAAGCTGGGTCCTTTTCTACGCACGAGCGTAATGCACGATCGAGTCTTGCAACGCTTCCCTCTAACACAACAATGAGCTGGTTTCGAATCTCATTGAATTTTTTAAAAGAGGCACAACTTACCGAAACGGGAGGCTTCTCAAGACTTCCGTTTTTAGTAACTACGTAGCCCCACTCCTGAGCAGCAGCCAGAATTAACTCCTGGCTTACAATAACTGTTTCTTTTTCCATAACGTATTTTGGTTTATTTGTTTGTATTATACACTATTAAACAGTAAAAGTCAATAAATCTTTCTTTTTACTTGCAAAATAAGCCCTTTTATAGTATATTTCTTTCATTATAAGCCAGTGTTGAGGATAACCCTCTTGTCTTATGTGGGAAACCACAAAAGACAAGAAACCTCACCCTGTGCCGCTATTCCCGATGCATAGGCAAAAGGAACAGAGCGGTTTTTATTTATATATGAAAAAAGACACAGAACACGATGCTATTGCAACAATCGCAGAGCATGCAAAAGTAGAACTTTCAAGTGTTGGTAAAATGCTCGATAAAGCAGACGTACCACCACAACTCGACACACTCGTCGAAGGACCCGTTATCTCAATACAGAAATCATCTGTCTATATTGATATCGCACCATTTGGTACAGGTATCATCTATGGCCGTGAATTTATCAATGCAAAAGATATCATCAAGAAAGTAAACATTGGTGATGTTGTAAAAGCAAAAATTGTTTCAACAGGAAATGATGAAGGCTACATCGAACTATCTCTCAAAGAAGCAAAACAAGCGCTTATCTGGAGTGAAGCCGAAAAAGCAATCAAATCAAAGAACCCGCTCGAACTCACTGTCAAAGAAGCAAACAAGGGTGGTCTCATCCTCGAATGGCAAGGTATTGCTGGATTCCTTCCTGCATCACAACTTAAAAGTGAACACTACCCTCGCGTAGAAGATTCTGACAAAGATAAAATCTTGAAAGCACTCAAAATGCTCGTAGGTAAGAGAATCAGTGTTGTGATGATTTCTGCACTTCCAAAAGAAGGCAAACTCATCTTCTCTGAAAAAGACAATAACCCAGAAGAACGACAGGAAATCATCGGCAAATACGCTGTTGGTACAGAACTCGAATGTACTGTCGCTGGTATCGTAGACTTCGGAGTATTCCTCAAAGTAGAAGAAGGTCTCGAAGGTCTCGTACACATCTCTGAGATCGACTGGGGTCTCGTTGAAGATCCACGTACAATGTTTAAAGTTGGCGACACAGTAAAAGCAAAGATTATCGAAATCAAAGATGGAAAAATCTCTCTCTCAATCAAAGCATTGAAAGAAAATCCATGGAAAGAATTCGAAGGTACACTCAAAAAGGGTGATATCGTCTCTGGTGTTGTTATCAAGTTCAACAAACACGGTGCTCTCGTTTCTATCAAGCAAGGCGTTGCTGGACTCGTTCACAATTCTAGTTTCGGTTCTGAAGAGAAACTCAAGAAATCTCTCGAACTCGGTAAGACATATAACTTCCAAGTTACATTGTTCGAACCAAAAGATCAGCGTATGACGCTCGTCTTCCTCGACGGAGAAAAGAAAGCAGAATAATCTCCCACTAAAAAATCCCCAGCAATGGGGATTTTTTAGTTATATATACTCATCGCTTTTGGGTGTCCTTCACTCGCGACCATCGCGAGTATTTCAGCCACTTTCTTTGATTCTTTTTTCAAAACCTTTAATTCATCTTCTTTAAAAACACCAAGGAGGAATTTCAACACCGCGTCCTCCCCTTTTGGCTTTTTAATTTTCCCTGTTGGTGTATGAGGAGAGACACCAATACGAATTCGTACAAATGCTTCTGATTTTACCCGTTTGATAATAGATGCGAGACCGTTGTGTCCACCTGCACTACGATTAAATGAGATTTTCATTGTTTCAATAGGAATATCAATATCATCATACACAACGACAAGATTTTTTAATTTCTTTACTGAATCAATCACCGGCACAACTGCATTCCCAGAATTATTCATAAATGTTTCCGGCAACATAAATTCCATTTTCACTCCACCTACTTCACCCTTTGCACGAAGCGATTTTGTCTTCATGTCATTTTTCCATTCTGAAAAATCATTTGCGCGTGCAATATGTTCGAGAATAATCCGCCCCGCATTATGCCGAGTTTTCTCATATTCTTTTCCTGGATTTCCGAGACCAACAACGAGTATCATCCCGTTTAGAAGCAGGTCGCGGTCATAAAAGCGACATTGCTTGAATTATTTATAATTTTTATTTTTGTATTAAACATTGTATTTTTGTTTTGAAATGCGACCGCGGCTTCTAACGGGATATCATCCCTCAAGCGTATACTACTGTCCTTAAAATATCAACCATGTATCAAAATCTTATCTATTTTTATTACGCAATATAATTTCCTATTACGTCAAGAAACGTTGTGTGATAGAATATACGCTATATGGAACAAAACATTACATCACCAGATGGTGAAATAGCACCCCCACAGACAGAAAACCCACTTCCTCAAAAAACTAAAACTACACTCCGAGAACATGCCGAAAATGCATGGGACCTTATCAAATTCGCAGCGCTTGCACTCGCTATCGTTATCCCTATTCGAGTCTTCATCGCACAGCCGTTTGTTGTTGCTGGTGATTCTATGGTTCCTACATTCCACGATAAAGAATATCTTATTATTGATGAAATCTCATATATTGCAGGTGAACCCCATCGTGGTGATGTCGTCGTCTTTCGATACCCAAATGATCCCTCACGCTTCTTTATCAAGAGAATCATCGGACTCCCAAACGAAACAATTTCAATTCGAAATGGAGAAATCACTATCAAAAATGCTGAGTACAAAGATGGTTTCAAACTCGTTGAACCCTATCTCAATGAAAAATTCACCTACACAGGTGTCCACACAACAGGCGTCGATCAATACTTTGTAATGGGTGACAATAGAAACCGTAGTTCTGATTCACGTGTCTGGGGAGTTCTCGAACGTAAACTCATGATTGGACGAGCATTCCTCCGACTTCTTCCTATCTCTGATATGGCATACCTCCCAGGATCATATCGAGAATTAAAATAACATTTTTACTATCTATCTACATCTCACATGAGCACCGAAAAGAAAAAAACAAATAAAGAACCTTTCACTTCTGTCAAAGGAATGCGAGATATCCAAGATACGCAATACTATTTTTTCCAAGGTTTTTTTGAAAAAGCCCAAGAGATTGCCGTATACTATGGATTCAACCCTATCGATACCCCTATCGCCGAACACGAAGAAGTATTTACTTCATCAATTGGTATCGGTACTGATATTATCGACAAAGAAATGTATGTCTTGAAGACAAAAGGTGGTGACCATCTCGCACTTCGACCTGAACACACGGCAGGGCTCATGCGAAGTTATATCGAACACGGCATGCAGACACTTCCCCAGCCTGTGCTTTTCTACAACTACGGACCAGTCTTTCGTCACGACAATCCCCAAAAGGGTCGCTATCGTCAGTTTTGGCAATTTGATATGGATGCTATTGGAAGCGAGAAAAGTATTCTCGATGCACTCGTTATAAAGACAGCGTGGACAATCCTCGAAGAAGCAGGTGCCCCAAATCTTTCTGTTGATATCAATTCAATTGGAGACAAAGAATGCCGTGCAGGATATATCAAAGAACTGACAAATTACTACAAAAAACATATCAATGAACTCCCTGCGATAGACAAAGAACGCCTCAAGACAAACCCACTTCGCATTCTTGATTCAAAAGAAGAGAAAACAATCGAACTCAATCAAAATGCTCCTGAGTCTCTTTCGTACCTCTGCCCTGCATGTAAAAAACACTTCAAAGAGGTTTTAGAATATCTCGAACAAATGGAAATTCCATATACAATAAACAAATGCCTCGTGCGTGGTCTTTCGTACTACACACGTACCGTATTTGAAATCATGATCCCCAACGAAGAAGATGGTAAGAACGTCACGATTGCCTCTGGTGGTCGCTATGACTATCTTGGTCGTCACCTTGGAAGCAAGAAAGATATTCCTGCTGTTGGTTCAAGTATTGGTGTTGACCGCGTTGTAGAAGCACCATGGTTTGCCAAACTCTCTCCTCGTATTATCAAAAAACCAAAAATGTATTTTATTCAACTTGGTTTTGATGCAAAATTAAAATCACTCAATGTGATTGAAATTCTCCGCAAAGGTAAAGTTCACATCGCACAATCACTCTCAAAAGATAGCCTTGGTGCACAACTCGCTGTCGCAGAAAAACTCGGAATGAAATACGCACTTATCTTTGGCCAAAAAGAAGCCCTCGAAAATTCAGTGATTGTACGCGACATGAGTAATCGATGCCAAGAGACCGTCAAGCTTCCAAAATTGCTCGACTATATTAAAGAATTAAAATAAGAGCCATGGTAGATATTGTTCAAAACGGAAACCCTGTCTTGCGAAAAATCGCACAGGAAGTGCCCCTCGATGAGATAGGAAAACCAAAATTCCAAAAGATTTTCAAAGACATGAGCGAAGCACTTCACTCTCAGTATGACGGCGTGGCTATTGCTGCTCCTCAAATCGCCGTCTCATATCGAATCTTTGTTGTTTCAGGAAAAATATTCAATCCAGATTTTCTTGAAGGAAAAACAAAAAGTGAAGAAAAAGGGAAAGATATTATCTGTATCAATCCAGTTATTACAAAAATATCAAAAGACAAAAAACTCCTCTCTGAAGGATGTCTCTCTGTGCGTCCACTCTATGGCAAGGTGAGAAGAGCAACCCGCGTGACAATCGAAGCATACGACGAACACGGAGAAAAGCATGTATTCGAAGGTGCAGGACTCCTCGCACATATCTTTCAGCACGAGATAGACCACCTCGATGGTATTCTCTTTATTGATAAAGCACGTGACCTTCACGAAGAAACCCTCGAAGGATTCCATGGATAATACAATACACACCGATATATCATTTGCATTCTTTGGAACACCAGAGGTTGCATCAAAAACACTCGCTATTCTAAAAGAACATGGCTATCTTCCTCGGGTTATTATCACATCACCAGACCGTAAACGTGGACGAGGACTTATTGAAACAGCATCACCTGTATCTGATTTTGCACACGCAAACAATATTCCCTGCCTCAAACCAGAACGAATCAATGAGGAATTCATGCAACAATTCAAAACGTATGCCTGTGACATAGCAATCGTTGTTGCCTATGGCGTGATACTCCCTCAATCACTTATTGATATACCACCAAAGGGTACGTACAATATTCACTATTCACTCCTACCACAATACCGTGGTGCATCACCACTTGAGCAAGCACTTCTTCATGGTGATGAAAAAACAGGCATCAGTATTCAACGTATGGTATTTCGTCTTGATAGTGGCCCACTCATATCACAGGTACTCACACAAATAGACGAACACGACACCAAGGAATCACTCAGAGAAAGACTTATTATTCTTGGTGGAGAAACACTCGTATCACTCATGCCCGAGATACACCACGGCACCTATACAGAAACACCCCAAGACGAATCTCAAGCAACAATATGTAAGAAAATAAAAAAAGAAGATGGAGAAATTGACCCCGACAACCACTCACGAGAAACATGGAACAAATACCGTGCATTTTCTGGTTGGCCAGGAATATTCTTTTTCAAAAACGGAAAACGTATCAAAATCACAAAAGCATCATTTGTAAATAATTCATTCACTATCGAACGAGTTATCCCTGAAGGTAAAAAAGAAATAGAATACACTCAATTCCTCTCACAATAAACCCCTGTACATTTGTACAGGGGTTTATTGTGAGAGATTTATTCTTCGTATTTTGAAGTAAATGGATTACGTTTTGAGATACCTTTCAGCATCTTTTTAATACTGACTGCACCTCGCTTGAACAATGTCTGATTCCTGTCTTTTGCGTGTGTAATTGTACGAACAATTTCTTCTTTTGCGTCATCAATTGCAGTATACAGATTATCTTGTTCTGAACTCGCAAAGAAATGCGTACCATTAATCACAATATCAAATTCTGCTTTAAAGAATTCACCCTTATTGTGATGGTGTGTTGTCTTCCCAACTTCAACATATCCAGACACGTCACCCTCTCGAACATATTTCTCGAGAGACGAAAGTCTCTTGTGCACATAATCAGTAATAGCATCTGTTAACTCCATATTCGTTGCCTTTATATTTATGTTCATAGATATTTTTGATTAATTATGCGAGTAATACTTTTAGTATATCACGACTCTCGTATTATTTCTTTTTCCACTCTACTGATGAAGCACCTATACGCTCTATCTGGTCAGCCTTGCGAAGGATACGAAGCTGAGGGGGTGGAACAATATCATAGTGTTTTATCGTATCAAGAGCAGTATCAACACCCCACAGATCACGAGACTCCACCTCCCACCCATCCTCAAATGACCGGAGCGCGACAGGTCGAGAATACTGACGAAGTGTCTTTGTTCCATCATCAAGAAAATATTCGTGAAAATACGACAATACAAGCTCTCGGATTGTTTTGTAAATAGGTTCTCGATATCGCAAGACAGAGTGATTTGTTTTTGAAAGTGCACCCCAATACCCCCGTTCTTTAAAAGGTGTAATTACATGATCAAGGTCATCATGTGTTGTTTTAAGATGAAGCACATATGGTTCATATCCATGGAGCGAGAGTATATATGCACCGAGTAATGCACCTTCGATACAATGCGCATTCCATTCACGTAGTGTTCGTAGTGGTGATTTGATTGTGTCGATACCATCGTATTCAAAATTAAAAGGAATAGTATTAAGAAAATCTTGCACCTGTGCAGGTGTTCTCAGTGATTGCAATAATTTCATTTCTCTCTTTGTAAATCCATCCATATTTCTATTATTTCACATAATACATATTCGACAAAAGAAAAACCCGAGGCATATGCTCGGGTTTTATACAACTGTAATACATCACTATCTATATCCATGTGGAAGGCAATTTGCCTTACGCATACTTGATGAAGTCGAAGGAATAGCCATCCGCTTGCGATACTGTTTACCTTGTGTCGTTGTACACGATGAAAATAAAATAGATACGATACTAACAATCAAAAGAACTCTTTGTTTCATTTTATGGATACATTTTATGGTTATACTTGTAAAAAAAGTATCATACATAAGCATAAAAATCAATATCTATGGCTAAAGGATATTGACAATTTATGTAAAATTTGGTATAATTGAGACAAATAAATAGATCAATGAAAATAAAATTATGCATTGTAGGTATCGCTATTCTGGGAATAGTCACCTCACACACGTCCTCTGCCCAAGTGTTCTCTTCTCTTCAAAAAGAAGAAGACACTACGGTGGTTGTATCACACCAGTCCCCTCCTCTTTCGCTCGCATACAAGGCAACATGCCTACAGTGTGCATGGGGAGTACGACTGCTTGATGTTACTGCTCGACTGACAGACACAACGCTTGAAAAGTATGTTCGTGTTGAACTCGTAGCAAAGGAGAAACTTATTGGCTTACTCCTCAACGGTAACGAGAAACCAGTCGAGTATGTTGTGACGATTACAAAACCCTTCACTGGTACGATTGAACTCGCAGTGAGATTCACAGTGTTCATCGAACGACCATCAGAAGTACCCCTCACAACGATTCCTGTGGTATCACGAAAAATACACGTCAGAGCATTTGATGCTGTACTGTATGCAAACCCATCGATTAAGAACCTCTATATACCTCCTGTACAAGGAATGTATACCGTTGGAAGTTTTATTCTCAAGAATAATCACCCAACAAAGAGACTTCTGTTTAGTGGTGTTCGGTACAATTTCGTAGATTCACAATCATCAGTTTTTGTACAAGGTGTTGCGGACAACATTCACACCAACTACGTTATGCCAGGTGATTCGATTTTGTTTGATGTGTATTTACAATTACACAATCTTACTGAAACGAAGATCCAAACATATTTGTATTTGTACGGATGGTATGAAATGGAAGGAAACACTCCTCCATTTACCGGTGATACACTTGTCGGATTGAGCCAAGAAGCGATTGTTACAAAAGTACTCGGAACGGTAGAACAAGGAATATCAGCAAAAGATATCACCCCTTATCCCAATCCGTGCACCACACGCATCGTATGCCAGACAGATGAACCTCCTCGCATTGTAAACATGCATGGTTCGTATGTACTTACACCAAGCACACACACAGGGAATGGGTATGAAGTCGACACTTCACTACTCCCTGCTGGTATGTATTTCATTGTTACTGAGCACAAAAAACACGCATTTATCAAAATGTAAAACACAAAAAGCCCCTCATATATGAGGGGCTTTTTAATTGACATTTATTATATTACATGATATAATGTAATAAATCTAAAAAAAGTAACCATGGCAAAAACAACCAAAGGGCCAGTAAAGAAAACGGCCGTAAAGAAAAAAGCTCCCCTTAAAGAACCAAAGAAAACAGCTTTTAAGGGATCGAAAAAAACCTGTATGGTTGGAGAGGACTCAATTATCAATCTTATGACTGATATGGCTCCACTTAAAAGTTTAGATATGATAGAAAAAATCATAAACAAACTTAAACCAGAACACAAAAAACGTCTTCTTAAAAAATTGGGTCTGAAAGTTGCCGTCAGTGCTAAATTGAAAAATGAACTCAAAAAAATACTACACGGCACCAAGTAACAACACAAAAAGCCCCTCATATATGAGGGGCTTTTTTAGTCCATATACAGAGAAAGTATTTTACTTGGACTTTGGTGACCGCTTATGACACGGACGCGAGCAACTGATAGTGTATATTCTCGTGCGATTAGTTCTCGAACACGAGTATTTGCAAGATTTCGTTCTGCTTTTTCACAGACAGATATACGATACTCATCATCTTTAATTTTTTCTACCTGCTCTCTCCTCGCACCCGCAATCACTTTTACCTTGATATACATTAGTGTGTGATACTAGAACAATGCCTTGTATCGGTCACGATTCTGCCAGAGGAAGTAGATATTGAGGAGTAGTAACACATTTCCCATCAGAGCCCCTGCTGTGAACAATCCCCCATCGAGGAACATATGGAATGCGACGATATTGATTGTAATAGGGAGAATCAGAAGCGCGACGAGTGCCATCTTTTTTGCAAGCATTAACACAAAAGAGAGAGTAAATACGAGAGACATGATCCACATGACATATTTTGCATTTGTAAGTGCCATGATGAAATCATACGCTTCTGTCGTATTGTACATATCAGGTGTTGGTGGAGGGAAAATACCCATTGTTCCAAGCACTGGCATAATAAGAATAATCGCGAGCACAACTTTTAATATAATATGTATTACTTTTTTCATAGAGACAGTATACCATTAAATTATTTTGATATGTAGACTACTTTTATTTGATACAATACGTACATGAAGAAGAAAACCATTGCAACTAAAACCCCACATACCCTACCAAAAGACATGCGAGACTCTCTTTCTTCTACCCCAAAAGCACTCATAGCATGGGAACAAATCACTCTCCTCGCACGCAATGAATGGATATGCTGGATTACTTCTGCAAAGAAACAAGAGACGAGGAATCACCGAATCAAAAGAATGTGCGAAGAACTCCAAAAAGGCAAACGCAGGCCTTGTTGTTGGGCAGGATGTATTCATCGAGGGAAATAAAAAGCACCAGTGATGGTGCTTTTTAACTATACTATTTCTTGAGATACTTCCCTGCCATACTGAGTGCAAATGAAGGAAGGATAACAAAAACAGTTGCGAAGAGAAGTTTAATCAACATCTCAGTCTGTGGCGTATCAGGAGTGTCTGGACCTGAAGCTGTTAATACGATACAAATACCAATGATTCCGAAAACAATAGATGAATAAATAAAGATTTGTGTAGCTATTTTTTGCATACGTTTAATATAGCAGAACTCGACAAAATACACCTATTTACAAAATATTAAATTGTGATATAGTTTGATAAATTTAAAAATTAATCTAATGGTAGATAAAATCGTAGAATTATTAAAAAATAATTCAAACACACTTGATGTTACTGATCATAATACACCAAGCAAAATTACTTTTATTGGAAGTGTAAATTATGAAGATATTGCAAAAAAAATTGCAGAACTTTACAGTAACACACCAACTCCGATAATTCAGATTTCTGAAGAAAAAAAGGGAGTAAATAGAACAATTTCAAAAGTTTCATCTCCAAAGGAAATTCCTGCGAGCTTAGTTATTAAACACCTACAGTTAACAATAAAAAGTATTGAAAATGCTGTTGAGAAGGAAGTAACCACAGAGTTCCAGGCTATTTTAAAAACAGGAGAGTTTGTAAATGATACCGCTGAAAATGACTGGATAGAAAGTGCAAAACATCTTATTCGTATGGGACGACTTTCAATTGAAGAACCTGAAATATTTTGGATTAAAAATCACAAGGGGTAAAAATTTAAGCTTCGTAGTTTCTGTATAGAAACTACGAAGCTTTTTATTTACCCTAATTAGAGACAGTACTCGAATAGCCTTAACAACTTAATTATTACGCCTCCACTAGCACCTCAAAACCGCCAGTAGCAAAACGCTTCATGTCGAACGGCATTGTAGCAGGATCGAAATTGTTCATACCCGGATCACTCATCACTTTCTTATTCACCTGATCGCGATGTGCTTTTGATTTGTATACGATCCATGAGAAAACAACTGTTTCAGTTGGTTTGAGGTTCGCAAGTTTGGTAAAACCCAATCCCCCACCTTTTTGTAGTTTTAAATCATCCCCTATGCACTCAAAATATTCCAAAGCACCATATTTCTTCCACGTCTTTGCTCCCCATTCTGCCATCTTCTTATAGGCTTCTATATCCTTCTTTTTTATTGGTATCACAAAACCGTCTACATATTTTTTGCTATTTGTTTTCATGTATTTATTTTATCATAAAACGTTCCGAGTGTGGGAGAATGTTCGGCTATCAATAATAAAAGGCTGAACACTTAACATGAACAGCCTTTTGATTTTACATGATTTTACAAATTTTTTAATAAACTAATTTCCTCTTCAGAAAAGTTTGCTTTCAATTTTTCTAGCAGCTTCTCTTTTTTGCTTAATTCTGAGTTCTCGTCTTTTAAAATACGATTTTTAATTTTTTCAGGTAATTCATCAAAGCTCTCATAAGCTATAATTTCTTCAATATCACCTGAGCCTTGCCCCATAGCACCTTGATTATGGGCGACTCTTTTAGCTAATTCTTCATCTAAAACAGCACAAATAAATGAGCCGTCTGTGCCATCTTGACCCCTATTGGAGACACTAAAAACTATTTTCATAATTTAATTGTTTTATATTTGCCTTAACATTATATTTTTAGATGTATAAAGTCAATAACCCAAAAATGAAGCATGGATTTTGTAAAATTTTTGAGATGTCTTCGATGATGGCACTTCAGAACTCATAAAAGAAAAAACCCACTTTGCAGTAGAATTTTTTCTACCACAAAAGTGGGTTTGTTTAATTTTTGACAACAATTCCAGAAACATAGGTACTGTCTGTTGGGTTAGTGATGCAGTATTGTTCTTCACTTCCCAAAAGCACATAATTACTATTATTAAACACGGGCTTTAATGCAACTTTAGTACCTTTGATTAGAGCAGAAACCACTTCCTTGTTTTCTGCATAGCCCACTGATACAATTTCTCCTGTTTCAAGAATACATTGTATTTCATAATTTTGTTCTTGGTTTTGACAAGAATAAAATAGAGTCACAGTTAATATTATAAGTGCTATTTTTTTCATCTTTGGTGTATTTAATTGTGATTTATTTAGTGAATTATCTTAACCTCCAAAATAGAAGCAAAGATAATCCACCAAATACAATTAAATAACCAAAAATATCAAAGAACTAGACTACTTATTATTTTATAGCATAATAGAAAATATTTGTCAATATCTGCTCCGAGTATGAGAGGAAGTTCGAATGGTTATTACTAATAAGGTCTCCCTACAAACAAAGAGGGCTTACTGTAATCGCAGTAAGCCCTCTTATCTTTTTTATATTTCGGTCTTCATTCAAGAGGCACCTTTTCGAGCTTGAAAACCTTCGTTGACTCAGCATCATTGTCTGGCCAAATAATTCCCCATCCTCGTTCTTTCCACCACGTTTCTGCGAGTGGTGTGACATAGCACTTCCATCTTGCAATGTGTTGGTCTGCCTGTTCTCGTTCATGATTACTCCACACCTCAATAACATTTCGTGAATGGAATGGATTTTGCTGGTGCCACTCCACTTTCAATCTTTTGATATACTCCTGGTATTCGGTATCTAAAGAGAGAAACTCGTTCTTTTGTTCTTCTTCAGTCATTATTACCTCCTTTGTTTTATTTTCAGTTTATGAAATAGCGATCGTTATTATGATAATACAGCTATTTGCAATTTTGTCAACTTTAGCTCCCCTGGTAGGGTATCTTTCCTTACCCAGTAGGCGATTATACTTAATCGCATGAACAGTATACCTTTCGTATTTTTAAAAATCAAAGATTCTCAAAAATATACTCAAGGCCTTCGATCCCTACACAAAAAGTCGTTTAGACTTTTATCGGGGGAGCATAAGAAAAAACACCATTGCTGGTGCTTTTTCTTATGCTCCGAGTATGGGACGAAGTTCGAATGGTTCTAATTAATGACCAGAATAGATACTAAGTTTTCTAAGATTTTTGAGTTGTTTCCTGTGATGGTACTTCAGAACTCATAAAAGAAAAAACCCACTTTGCAGTAGAATTTTTTCTACCACAAAGTGGATTGATTTTATTTCAAAATTGCCTGATAGTGAGAATACGCACTGTCAGTTAAATAAATATAAGGGTAAGGTTTAAACCTTGAATGAACTACCCAAATAGTATCTCCCGCGACTTTATCTTTTGGTACATCTTCAACTACAATAAATGTTTCTCTGCTATCAATTAACTGTGCAGGAACTTTTTTTGTATCAAAAATAATATCAAGACCTCCGAAGACAAAAATACTAAGGATAAATAGCATTGCCCCGATTGGCAACCAGAAAGTTAATAATCGTTTCATTTTTTTGTTGTTTAATTGTGAATTATTTAGTGAATTATCTTAACCTCCAAAATAGAAGCAAAGATAATCCACCAAATACAATTAAATAACCAAAAATATCAAAGAACTATATTAATTTATATAGTATAGCATATTACAACCTATTTGTCAATATCTACTCCCCGGGTAGGGCCGTGAGTACACATATCGACCCTTACAGGGTCAGTACACCTTTTGTACTTTTTTGAAACAGAGTTTCTCAAAAGACACAAAAGCTTTTCGCTCCCTACACGCGACTAAAGCAGTTTAGTCGCTCCGGGGAGCTTAAAAAATCAAAAGCCGCCATTTCTGGCGACTTAAGATTTTTACAAGCTCCGAACTTGGGACGAAGTTCGAATCAATATTTTGGGCAAATAAAAAAGAGCATTTTGGATATATATGCTCTTTTTTAATAAGTTTAAGAAATTAATCGAAAAGCTTGTTCCATTCATCCAGGACATCTCCTGTATAAACTTTTACTCCCAGCTCTTTTAAAGCAATGCTGGCTTTTTGGTAACTTTGCGGACATTCCTCTTTGATAGCAAAAACAAGTTCGAGAAAATCAGCAGGGGCACTTTCTGGACTAACTTTAGCCCTAAATCCATAAAGCTCCATATCTCTTCCAAGTCTTTTTTCATTTAACTTGAGAAAATGAGCAGCCCCTTCGTCTTTTTCTGTTGATTCGTTTTGCTCATTAAAAGCAATCCTGATTTTACCGTTTGAATTTTCAGCGATAATTTTTGCTATTTGCAAAAAATCATCTTTTGTAATTTTGCTTTCCATTTTATTGTATTTTAAATTGTCACCACAAATCCCAGAAGAATCTCTGGTAACAATTCAAAATCCCAATATCAAAGAACTACTATGGTTTTCATAGTATCATAAATTATATAAATAGTCAATATTTGCTCCCCCGGTAGGGATCGAACCTACGACCAATCGATTAACAGTCGATTGCTCTACCGCTGAGCTACAGGGGAATATTTTGTTATCAAACATATCTATAATAGGTATTTACCTATTATGTATTCCACCGCAAAACTACAGGGGAATACACAAAACATACTATCAAAAATCACCTAAAAAAGCAAAAGCGTACTCCCCTGAAAAAAGACTCATATCCATAGGAATATTTAGAAAAATACGCTATACTACAAAGTATACAAATAATATAATTTATAATCTATGGCAAAACGAAGTACCAATCTTGGTATAAAACCTAAATCAATACACTCAAAAAAGACGAAAAAGCGTCTCGCAATCAAAAAAGAAATGCTTGCAAAAAAGGCTCTCAAAAAGAACCCTCGCAAGACAAAATAATCCCCTCTTTTTTACACACATACACAGACCTCGTCGTGTATGTGTGTTTTGTTTAAAACCCTTGGTATTTAAGTAAAAATACGCTACAGTAAGTATCTATATGGCACATGGAGAAGTCGTTATACGATTCGAGAAAGTTTCATTTGAATACGGGCACAATAAACCGATCTTAGAGGAGGTCGATTTTTCAATACGCCGTGGAATGAAAGTCACAATCATGGGTCAAAATGGTGCTGGTAAAAGTACCCTCTTTTCACTTATCACAGGCGCCTCAGAACCCGAAGATGGCAATATTCATCGAGCGCAACGCACGACAATAGCCCTCTCTCGACAAGTTATCCCTCGAGACGAACTCAATCTCACCGTCCGAGCATTCTTCGAAAAATGCTTTACTCAAAAAGTCTACGATATCGACCCTCGTATTGACGCTGTTCTTGAGGTTGTAAATCTCAAGGGTCATGAAAAGGTTCACGACAGAATCATCAGTTCATTCTCTGGTGGTCAGCAAGCACGTCTCCTCCTCGCTTCTGCGCTCATCCAAGAACCAGATATTCTCCTTCTTGATGAACCGACCAACAACCTCGACAAGGCAGGTATCGCACACCTCACGGATTTTCTCGTAAAATACAAAAAGACAGTTATCGTTATTTCCCACGATGCACACTTCCTCAATTCATTTACTGATGCAGTCCTCTATCTCGATGTCTATACTCGAAAAATAGAACAATATGTCGGTAACTATACCGATGTACGCGACCAAATCGCTGCACGAATGGAACGAGAGAATAGAAAAAATGCTCTTCTTTCCAAAGAAATTCAAGCAAAGAAAGACCAAGCAAATGCTTTTGCCATGAAAGGTGGTAACCTCCGAGCTGTCGCCAAACGCATGCGAGACTTGGCAGAAGAACTCGAAGAAGAGAAAGTCGATGTTCGAAAAGAAGACCGAACCATTCGCCCATTTACTATTCCCTTCCAAGAAGAACAGATTGGAGATATTGTTACTATCACCTCTCTTTCTATTCTTAAAAACAATAAACCGAAAGATATTAAGGTTGGTATCAAACTTCGAAAGAACAAGCACCTTCTTCTCGCGGGACCAAATGGTATTGGTAAAAGTACCCTCCTTGAAGCACTCGCCCAAGGTAAAGCCAAAGGAGCAATCATAGCACCTGATGTACGTGTCGGCTACTATCGCCAAGACTTCTCGACACTTAATTTCAATCACACAGTATTTGAATCACTTGCTCACACACTCGAAGAAGTCACAGGTCGTGTCAACGAAGAAACAATCCGTGCAACAGTCGCAGGATTCCTGATTACGGGAGATATGGTATATACCAAAATCGGAAGTCTCTCTGAGGGTCAAAAGGGTCTCGTAGCATTTGCACAACTTGTCCTCACCCGCCCTGGACTCCTTATTCTCGACGAGCCGACCAACCATATCAACTTCCGTCACCTCCCTGTGATAGCAAAAGCACTCGATGAATACAAAGGTGCAATGATACTCGTATCCCACGTACCAGAATTTGTAAGTCAGATTCGTATCGATGAAATACTCGACCTTGGCGAAAAATAGTATCCGTTGACTTTACAACAAAAAAGAATACACTGTCTAAAAATTAGACGTACCATATGGATATACGAAAAAGACTCCTTCATGCGAAGAACACGTGTATCACCTGTATGGTATACGGACTTCTTGTTCTCTTTGTGTATATGTTCTGGAAGAGTGTATACCTCTGTATCACTTCATTATAAAAACCTCTTACCGAAGTAAGAGGTTTTTATGTATATGATAATTAGTGGGCTGGTGCTCCGTGCGGTGCAGGCTTTTGTGTTATCTTTCGTGAAAGAATGATAATCGCTGCAATCAAGAGTACTACAAAGATCCACTCAAGGATTGTATCAGGCATAAAGTTCGATGAACTTCCAGCTGCTGATGCAGTCAATGTATTTTCCGCAGGGGTCTGTGTTGTAGACTTCGCAGTTGAAGCAACGGGTGCTTTCTTCGCTACAGTTGTCGTCTTTTTTGCTTGAGACTGTGTCTGTGTTGTATTTGATGACGAAGAAGATGTTGCTGTCGATTGTGTACTTGATTGTGTTGTTGTCGATGCAGATACAGTTACCGGAGCTTCAATAAATGGAGACTCTGGAAGTGCTGTACGAGGCTGTAATTCCCACACACCCGGTACATATGCAAAGGCAGATTGAGCAGAGAAAAGCATAATCGCAAGAACACCAGTAGTTATGAAATTGTGCATTGTTGTATTTTTCATACTAGTATTATAGCATATAAGTATCATATTTGTCAAGTACCTCCATGAGTGCTCTATACCTATCAAAATAAGGCTTTTTTACTCCATATCTCTCTTTTGGGTATGGTATACTCAAATATATCTATGAAGAAAATACATCGTTTTATCACCCCTTATACCCTAGAAAATAACACTATTACAGTCACAGACCCTACCCTTTTTCATCAATGGAAGAATGTGCTTAAGTTTAAAAAAGGAGAAGAAATCATCCTTGTCGACAGCATAGAAGGTGAAGCACATTGCACAATAACATCATACAAAGATGAGTCTGTTCTCTGTACCGTCCGAGAGCAGATAGGTACTCAAAAAGAAACATTACGTGAAGTTACGCTCTATATGGCAATCCTTAAAAAGGAACATTTTGAATATGTCGTACAAAAAGCGTCTGAAATTGGTATTAGAAAAATAGTCCCCCTTATCACAGAGCGAACAATCAAAACAGGACTGAAATACGAACGTCTTGAAAAAATAGCAAAAGAAGCATCGGAACTCGCAGGTCTATCACGAGTACCAGAGATTAGTGAAATACACACATTTGAAGAAGCACTTAGTGAGAGCCTCGTATATAAAACTCGAATTATTTTTGACAAAGATGGTTCTACCCAACACGCACTTACACCCGACCCTTGTGCGCTCTTTGTTGGACCTGAGGGTGGTTGGACCGATGATGAATTACACAACGCAAAAGAATCTGGGTGTGAATCATTTTCACTTCTCTCTCATACACTCCGAGGAGAAACAGCGGGGATTATCGCAAGTTATCTTGCGGTGACCTTATAGCGTTTTAGAAAACTTCTTCGATGGAGAGGACACATTCCCTCTTTGTCGATTGCTTCGTAGTGTGCTTTTGTACCATATCCAACATGCGCATCAAAACCATACTCTGGATATTCGAGTGCATGACGTCGCATTACGCTATCACGAGATACTTTTGCAATAATAGACGCACAAGAAATAACGGGATGTAACTGATCCCCTCGGATAATTGTCTCTTGGTGTATGTATACCGCTGGGGCATGTAATCCACCATCGAGATAGATCGATACCTCACTCGGAGTAAATGAAAGTTTAGAAAGAGATGTTTCAAGTGCTTTTTTAATTGCAGGATTGATACCGTGAGCATCAATCATATCTGCTCCAACATACGAAACTGCATAATCACAGAGACCACTCTTTTTTGCTTCCTTGAGATAGAGATACCATGCATTCCTTTGCTTTTCAGTAAGTTTTTTTGAGTCACGCAGTGGTACATCAATAGTAACTGAATCAAAAAAATCAGCCGGACATGTAAAGGCACACACAGCCACAGGACCTGCAACGGGCCCTCGACCTACTTCATCTACCCCAACGAGAATCTTCATGGTGATATTGTATCATAGAGATAAAATATCTATGATTTAATTTTGTATTTCAGAATACTTCCGTCGGGTATCTTTTCTTTTGAGAGTAATACACCACTATTTGCTTCAATAATCTTTTTTGAACCAATATTATCTTCATCACAAGTAACAATAAGTTCTGATAATCCAATTGTTTTTGCTTTCTTTAACCCTAGCCGAAGAATATGTGTACCATACCCTAGGGACCTTTTTGAGGGTCGTATTTCATAATAAATATGACTTTTAATATTTGGATAACGTCCAGACGGAGTATGTCGTATTTGAATTGTACCAATATAGATATCCCCATCCATCAGCCAATACTCTGAACGAGGTACGCCACTTGTTATTCCTCGTTTCGCATTTCGAGTTTCTTGTATGTATGATTCAAAATTTTCTATTTGATATGTCAAACCCTCAGGATACAAAGAATCCTTCATTGATTCATGAAGTGCTTCTATGTATGTTGCCTTGTATTTTTTTGTAGGCTGAATCAACCTCAACATTTTTATAGTATACTACAGATTCTATTTTGTAATTTTAGAATAATAAAATCCTTGTACTTATATAATCCCTATGAATAACTCGGTGGTGTTTCAATCACGCCAGATATGTGGTTTGAAAGCCTCGCGAGAGCATACAAAAGAGATGAAAGTCTATTGAGATACGCACGCGTAGTCGCCCCGATACCAGCACCCTCTTCGTGAACTTGTACCACTCGACGCTCGGCTCTTCGCGCGAGAGTACGGGCAACATCAAAATGAGCAGCGAGATCAGTACCCCCTGAAATAAAAAATGTCTTAATAGGAGGAAGTATTTTTTCGGTGGTATCTATTATGTTCTCAATATGTGTTATTTTTTCTTCGGCTAAACCATTTGGAAAACCAGCAACCTCTGCTTGAATAATAAATAACGTCTCTTGAACATCATGCACAATAGAATCAAATGCAATTGCCGTATTATTTATTTCAATAGTGTATCCATACTGTTTACTTAATACTTTTACAATACCGAGAAATGAATTAATTTCATCAAGTGCACCAAGAGCCTCTGCTTTTGCAGAGCTTTTTGAAATTCGCTGATCAGAACCAAATGTTTTTGTTGTCCCTCCATCCCCTTTTCTCGTATAAAGCATATTGTTTGTAATGTATATTATATACTATCTTTTTACACCACACATCACCCTCTCTTCGAGGAATCACAACATAAAATACTTATTTAATTTGTCAATAAAATCACTCCTTTCTATCTGGTATAATCGTTCAATGGATTCTAAATTTATTCACCTACACACCCACTCACACTATTCTCTCCTTGATGGACTTTCAAAAATTCAGGATATTGTTCGTATTGCAAAAAGCCACGGCATGCCCGCTGTCGCTGTGACTGACCACGGTAACATGTATGGTGCAATCGAATTCTATCAAGAATGCCAAAAGGCAGGTATCAAACCAATCATAGGAGTGGAAGCATACATCGCTGAGCGTGGACGTGCCGACAAAGAATCAGGTATCGACAATAAACGCTACCACCTCACACTTCTTGCCAAAAACAAACAAGGATACAAGAACCTCATGCGTCTGGTGACAATCGCAAACCTTGAAGGATACTATTATAAACCTCGCATGGACAAAGAGATTCTCCGTCTCTATAGCGAAGGTGTTATTTGTCTTTCAGGGTGTCCTGCCAGCGAACTCTCAAAAGCAATTATCAATAAAAATGAAGAAAAAGCCGAGGCACTCATTGCTGAATACCAAGATATTTTTGGAAAAGAAAATTATTTCCTCGAAGTACACAGCCACCCAAATGTCCCCAATGACAAAGAACTCCGTATGGGAATTATCACCCTTGGTAAGAAATTCGACATCCCTCTTGTCGCAACACAAGACTCTCACTACCCATGCCACGATGACCATGAAGCTCACCACACACTTCTCCAGGTAAATACGGGAGCAGAGGGCAAGGATGGTAAATTTGAATTCTCCGAAGATGATTTTTCTCTCATCAATGAAAAGACAGCACTCGAGTATTTCAAAGACGCGCCAGAGTCTGTCGCAAATACACTCATGGTTGCAAATCTTTGCGAGGAATATGACCTCGAACTCGGCAAAGCATACTTCCCTGATTACCCAATCGAAGATGGAAAAACCGCAGATATAATGCTCCGAGAACGTGCCTTTGCCGGTTTTGAATTTCGAGAACTTCCCCAAAACGAGGTCTATCTCAAGCGTATTGAATACGAACTCGATATTATTAAACAAAAAGGATACCCTGCGTACTTCCTCGTAGTGAGTGATCTTCTTCGCTTTGCTCGTGAAAATGGTATTCTCACAAATATCCGAGGATCAGTTGCGGGCTCTCTGACAACGTACCTTCTTGGTATTACAAATGTTGACCCGATTGAATACAAACTCCCTTTTGAACGATTCTTGAACCCAGAACGTCCCTCACTTCCCGATATTGATATGGACTACGCCGACAACCGCCGGGATGAAATGATTGCCTACGCAAAATCAAAATACGGTGAAGATAAAGTTGCCCAAATTGGAACATTTGGAACCATGATGGCCAAAGGTTCAGTAAAAGACGTCGCTCGTGCACTCGGATATCCATATGCTATTGGAGACCGTATTTCAAGCATGATTCCTCTTGGTTCACAGGGTGCTCCAATGACAATAGATCATGCGATGGAAATCGTCCCTGAACTCGCGGACGCATACAAAAAAGAACCTGACACAAAAAAGATTATCGACCTTGCAAAGAAAATGGAAGGGTGTGTGCGACACATCTCTGTGCACGCTGCTGGTGTCGTTATCGCACCACGACCACTCTATGAATTCTCTCCTGTCCAATACGACCCCAAGGGAGGTAATATCATCACGCAATACGATATGTATAGCATCGAAGACGCAGGACTTCCTAAATTTGATTTCCTTGGCATTCGAAACCTCGCAATTCTAGCCGATGCAATCCGTCTCGTAAAGAGTATTCACAATGTCGTCGTTGACCTTGACCGTATTGATTTGAAAAATAGAAAAACATTTGAAATGCTTGCACGAGGAGAAACGATGGGACTCTTTCAACTCAACGGTTCTGGTATGACACGCTATCTCAAAGAGCTCAAAGCCTCAACAATTCACGATATTAATGCCATGGTGGCACTCTACCGTCCTGGACCGATGGAATCAATCCCTGAATACATCAAACGTAAACACAACCCGATGCTTGTGCGATATCTTGACCCTCGTCTCAAAGATATCCTCGACCAATCGTTTGGAGTTGTAACATACCAAGATGACGTGATGATGATTGCGATCAAACTCGCAGGATATTCATGGCTCGAAGCCGACAAGCTCCGTAAAGCAATGGGTAAGAAGATTGCGTCTGAAATGGAAGCACAGAAGACAAAACTCCTCGAAGGGTTTGTAAAAAATGGCATGACCGAAAAGATGGCAAAAGAATTTTGGGCATTGATCGAGCCATTTGCTGCGTATGGGTTCAACAAGGCTCACGCAGCGAGTTATGGTCGTGTCGCCTATCAGACAGCATACATGAAGGCAAATTTCCCTGTCGAATATATGACTGCAATCCTCACTGCCGAATCAGGTGATACTGAAAAAGTTGCTGAAATCGTCCATGAATGCGAGAAGATGAATATCCGCGTCCTTCCTCCTCATATCAATGAAAGTTTTGGTGGCTTTACGGTTATTGCTGGTTCAGACAAAGAGACGGGTCGTACGATTCGTTTTGGACTCTATACGATTAAAAATCTCGGTCAAGATATTGCTGATGCGATAATCGCTGAACGAAAACAAAATGGCCCTTTTAAAACCCTCGCTGATTTCTTTAGTCGAATACAACATAAAAATCTCAATAAAAAATCAGTTGAAGCACTCGCCAAATCAGGAGCCATGGATGGCTTTGGTGAAAACCGTGCTCAAATTATCGGTAATCTTGAAAAACTTATTGCCTTTAATAAAGAGTCGAAAGGAAATACTTCCCAGGTCTCACTCTTTGGCGAGATTGGTGGTATTGAAATAACACTAAACCTCGCAGATATACCTGAGGCAACAATGGCAGAACGTCTCACCTGGGAAAAAGAACTCCTTGGGTTGTACATCTCAGGACATCCACTTGATGCATACCGAGAAAAAATAGAAAAATCAGGTACCGTAATCAAAAAAGCAAAGACCCTTGTACGAGTTGGTGCACTCGTCACCATTGCTGCTATTATTGATGAGATAAAACAAGTAACAACAAAGACAAATTCCCGTATGGCCTTTCTCAAACTTTCTGATTATACAGGGTCTATTGATGCAGTTATCTTTAGTAAGCTCTACGAACAACATAGAGAGATGCTCCTCGCTGATACCATCGTCGCTATTCAAGGAAAACTCACCGAACGAAACGGAGAAAAAAGTATTGCCATCGAAAACATCAAGAAAATATAACAAAACACCCCGACATGTCGGGGTGTTTTGTTATAGAGATGATTACGCAACAAGATCAGTTGGGTCTTCGCCAATAGTTTCCATAATCTTCAATACCTCTTGTGGGTATTTAGGAATAACAGAGTTGTACTTTCGAAGAATCTGTTCTGTTGTTTTACCTTCATAATATCGTGCAGTATTGGGGTTATTACCACCAAGACTTTCTGCAACGATTCGGATTGAGTCATCGATAGACTTAAAGCTCATTTTACATGAACCGTATCCAAAGACACTGTTCGCAGCTTTTTTACAAGCCTGTTTACCTCCCGTACTTTCGCGCATTGCGATTGCAGGGAGTAAACGCCAGTCAAGGCCATTCTTCTCAGCTTCTTCAACGAATGTTTCGCCAAAGCCAGCAAGAGGAGCACCTTTCTCTTTGAAATACGCGTCAATCTTTTCTGCTCGTTCCTCACGAATCTTTTCTTCTTGCGTTGTTATCACAGAAGATTGGATTACGCTATTTTGACTAAGTGTTACAATCTGACTCTGCAATGCGTTGAATCCAGAAAACGGAGTGATTACAACAAGCATTGGCATAGCCACAAACGACTGCATAAACTTTTTGAATTTTTTAGTGTGCATAGTGAGCGATTACGCTTCGCAAAACGCCATAACTGGATTGATTTTTACCTACCCGATAGAAGGGTAAATGAAAAAGTCCGTGTATGTATATCAATAATTGAATACTGATATGCATAACCGAACCTAGGTATATAGTAGCACAAAGGGTTCTAAAAGTCAATAGTTATACCATGCTTTTTGGTATCGTCAAATCAATAAAACCCTTATAATATAAGGGTTTTATTGATTTGATACCTTGACATAATATGACTAATTATTGCCCTATTTGCCTTTGTTTAAGGGATATATCAGGATTTTTGACAAAAACACTCTTTTGTATTTTAAATATCCTTATTTTTCAATGAAATTACCCTATAAAAACACCCCTCACCCGAGATGAATCTCGAATGAAGGGTATTTATAGTGATTTGGTATTCTCAAATACAAACTCCTTGTGTTAAGCATTCAAACCGTGACAGTTCTTGTATTTCTTGCCTGAACCACACGTACAAGGGTCATTTCTTCCCACTTTTGGCTCCCCTACTACGGGTGCGACAGCTTGCTCGTCTGATGCAGAATTGAGAATAAGAGATTGTTTTTCTTCTGTAATTTCTATTCCTGTATTCCCTTCTTCAATATGCATTGTCGTAATACGAGATATTACTTCATTACGGAAAGATGCCTCCATTTCTTTAAAGAGGCGCAAGCCTTCTTTTTTATATTCAATAAGTGGTTCTCGCTGGCCGTAAGCACGAAGATTCACAGAACTTCGTGTGTATTCCATAGTTTCAAGATGTTCAACCCATAGAGTATCTATCGTATAGAGTGCAATACGTCTGACTGTTTCAAAGAATGGTGTATCACCATATTGAGCTCTCTTTTCTAGTACAACAGCAGGAAGTTCCGTATATGATGTTCCAAGCTCATCAAGAAAACGAACAAGTTCGCTGTAGTCACCCGAGAGGAACATCTTTCGTCGTCCATAGACAATCCCACGCTGATGGTTGAGAACATTATCGTATTCAAGTGTATGCTTACGGGAATCAAAGTGGAATCCTTCTATTTTTGCCTGTGCGTTCTCGAGGGCATTTGAGATAAAACGATTTTCAATCGGCTGATCTTCAGGTATTCCAAAACGTCCCATCATGCTTTTCATTCTGTCGGAGCCGAAAATACGCATCAAATCATCTTCGAGAGATACATAGAATTGAGTCGTACCAGGATCACCCTGACGACCAGCACGACCTCGGAGCTGGTTATCGATACGACGTGCTTCATGACGTTCTGTTCCGAGAACAAATAACCCGCCAAGACTTCGAACTTTTTCATAATGATCCTTATCATATGGTACCCCACCAAGTTTAATATCAACACCACGACCAGCCATATTTGTTGCAACAGTAACAGCCCCACTACGACCAGCATTAGCAATAATCTCACCTTCACGTTCGTGATTTTTCGCATTTAGAACAGTGTGGACAACCCCTGCTTGTGTGAGATACGCAGAAAGAAGTTCATTTTTCTCAATTGATGCAGTACCGATAAGTACTGGTTGCCCTGTTTTTGATATTTCTTTTACTCGTTCTGTAATAGCCTGAAACTTACCCTTTTCGGTCTGATAAATGAGATCGTTGAGGTCAATACGATTAATAGGTCGATGTGTCGGCATAACAATCACGTCGAGACCGTATACTTTATGAAATTCTTCTTTTGAAGTTTCGGCGGTACCCGTCATACCAGAAAGCTTCTCGTAAAATCTAAAATAATTCTGGAATGTAATCGAGGCAACAGCACGAGTTTCTTTCTCGATTTTAACCCCCTCTTTTGCTTCAACCGCCTGATGAAGTCCATCACTCCAGCGTCGTCCTGGTTGGAGTCGACCCGTAAATGTATCAACAATGATAACTTCGCCATCTTTGATAACGTAGTCTTTGTTGTTTTCATAAAGTGCACGAGCACGCACCGCAGTCTCGAGGTGATGAACGTATTTAATCCCCTTTTCAGTATAGATATTTGAAATACCGAGCAATGATTCTGCTTTTGTAATACCTGCATCAGTAAGTGAGATTGCTTTCAATTTCTCATCAACAGTATAATCTTCTTCTTTTTTGAGTTGTTTTGAGATATCAGCAAATGTGTAATACAAATCCTCAGAATCTTCGGCTTGTGACGAGATAATAAGTGGCGTACGAGATTCATCTATCAAAATAGAGTCTACCTCGTCGACAATTGCATAGTGATACCCGCGACCAACAATGTCATTGATATTTCGAGCGAGGTTGTCTCTCAGATAATCAAAACCAAATTCATTATTTGTTCCGTATGTTATATCACACGCATATGCATCACGACGACTACACGGACGAAGAAATTCATATTGCACACGAAATGTGTTTACCTCGGCATCTTCTTCTTGGGTTACATGTGAAGAATCATACATAAATGACGTACCCTGAGAATTAATCACTGAAACAGTAATACCAAGGAAAGAAAATATTTGTCCCATCCACACAGCATCACGTCGTGAAAGATAGTCATTGACCGTCACGATATGCACACCTTTTCCTGTAAGTGCATTGAGATACGCTGGAGCAGTTGCAACGAGTGTTTTACCTTCACCGGTACGCATCTCTGCGATAGAACCATTGTGGAGTGCAATACCACCAAGAAGCTGTACTTCGTAATGACGCTCATTGCGAACACGGCGAGATGCTTCTCGGACGAGGGCAAATGCCTCGGGCAATATATCATCGAGTGATTCACCTTCTGCTATTCGTTTCTTAAATTGATTTGTTTTTTCTTTAAAATCTTCATCAGCAAGCACGCTCATATCCGCTTCGAGTGCGTTTATTTTCTGTATACTATTCTGCCATTTTGAGATTGACCGTGTGCTTTCAGAGCCAAAAATACTATTAAATATACTCATAGTCTTCGCATTCTAACACAAAAAGAAAATCCCCGATAGAGAGGGGATTTTCTTTTTGCTTTCGAAACAAAGAGTACTATGCGCGCTTCTTTGTAGTTTTTTTTGCTGCCTTCTTTGTAGCCTTTTTCTTTGTTGTCTTTTTTACTGCCTTCTTTGCTACTTTCTTTTTTGCTGCCATATATTTAAAAAAAAATTATTTTTAAAAGATGTGTGATTTCACGACCTTACAAATTTTTTTTAAAAAAATAATTTTGTAAAAAAAATAATCACACTCACAAATATATTATCTCTTATCTACACACAAGGTGCAATACATTTTCTAAAAAAAATGTGGATAACTTGGTTATTTTTGAAAAAAATATTTTAAAAATTTTTTATATAAATAAAAAAATAATTTTACAGAAAAAAATTTATACACACATACAATAAAAATATTTTTATTGTATGTGTGTATAAAAAAAATAAAATGAAAAACACCCTGCTTTGGACAAGGTGTTTTTCATATATGTGGTTTGTGTCTATAAGCCGAATTCTGTGCTTCGACAAAGTCGAAGTGATAGATATTTATCTAGAATGAAAATTACTCTTCACCTCAAGCGATTCAGACTTCGAGTAAACTCGAAGAATACGATCTTGCACACACGTAAGGATTTAGCCGTTTCACTTTCATGTTTCCATGAACTTATCCCCGAAGGGATCCTAGCCTTTCGGCATCGGCGTCACTGCTCGCACCTCTTATCTTACGATAGACGGGCGTTACCCGCTACGCTTGCATGCACAGCATGCAAGTTATAAAGTGTAAAAGTTGAAAGTTATAAAGTAAATACAAATGCATTCCCTTTCTAACATTATGAACTTTTGACCTTATAAGCTGTATGCTATACATGCTGTGTGTTCGGACTTTCCTCACCGCACACACAGTGTGCAAGTCACTAGAGTTAAAAGTTTATAAAGTTTTAAAGTTTATAAAACGGATGCGTATTGCATTTTGCTTTATGAACCTTATAACTTTCTACTTTATAACTTGATGAACTGCATACTATGCGCGTGGCGCATCCATCCAACACAAACCCACGCACACTATAGCAAAGCACGAGACACTTGACAAGAGGCATTGTATTTGCTATACTCTTTGTGTGAGTAAGCGTTCCAACAATTTTTAAAGCAATTGCCTAGCAAAACCCTCCCGAGCAATCGGGAGGGTTTTGTATGCATAGAGCAACTCTACGCTCTGGTATTTTGCTATATGATACGATATACTTATTTCTAGCAGTCGTTGTGTGTTCTAGTCAGCGGCTGCACTCACATAGGCAATTGTGTTGGAGTTAGCACCCGCTGACTAAAGCACATAACAAAAAACACTCCGATCTCTCGGAGTGTTTTTTGTTATGTATTAGATATGAGTATTTGTTTTCTTTTTATCTTGAACATATCGTGCAATCAAGACGATTGCCATGATACAGATAAGAACAAGCAACCATCCAATAAATGTTCCTGGGAGGAATGAGCCACTTTGCGCAACAGATGCTCCGAGAAATTGTGCATTATCAAATGCGTTAGGAAAACCACTCCATGGATCAGAGATTACATCTCCAGTACCAACAGTCTGTACAACAGTACGAACTGTTTGTGTTGGAGTGTATGATGTCGCTCCACCAGCGAGTGTCGTAAATGAAACAGTATTTCCATAGAATGTATATCCATAACTATTGGTATACCCTACACGATAACAATATGTTGTTTGCGGTGAAAGATTTGTAAAAGTATATGAAAGATTCATTGTACCTGATGAAGTACGCTCGGCATATCGATTACCAGATGAACATGTAAATTCAATCCACGAAGTAAGTGTCTGACCACTTCCATACACATATCCAGATACTGTTGCACCTGTATGTGAAATATTAGTTGGAGCATATGTCTGTACAATTGGTGCACTACCGCCGCCACTTGAACCTCCGCCGCCATTACCACCTCCGCCACCACCTGATGAGCGAATATCGACGAATACCTGACGAGTTGTTGAGCCAAAATTATTTGAAGCAGTAAGTGTGTATGTTGTCGGAGAATATACGGCAAGAGAATACGTACCTGAAGATACTGGACCTACTGTTCCAATCGTTGGTGCAATAGATACATTTGTACATTGTGTTGTTGACCATGAAAATGTTACTGATGTACCAGAATATACATATGTATCAGACACCGAGAATCCATCAATAGAACAAGTCGGTGATGCGACAAGTGGAAGTGTTGTGAACTGAAGAATATTTGATGCTTTTGTTGTACCAGCACTTGTCACAGCAACAGCACGGAAATAGTATGTTGTGTTTGGTGAAAGAGCACCAACTGATGCACTCATTGAACCAAATGTAGCAGGTTCTGAAACTGATGTTGTTTTTGAGATAAGAGAACTCGAGAGTGTACCATATTCAAAATATGTTGATACAGGAAGTCCATTACCATTGAAATACCCATTGAGCATTGCAGATGTTCCAGAAACAAGACTCGCAGAATTTGTACTCACTACTGGTGGAACTGTTGATACAGCTGGAAGTGTCTTGAATGAAATCACATTTGAAGCAATAGATACACCTGATGCATTTTGTGCAACCGCACGAAAATAGTACGTCACCCCAGGAGTAAGACCTGAGACCGTGTAACTATATGAACCATAGAGTGATCCTTGGACCATCTTAGGAGTAAGCGCAATTGAACCACCTGAAGCTGCTGTTCCATACTGGAAAGCAGTTGAAACAGGAAGAGTTTTACTATTGTAATACCCGTGCAATGTCGCAGATGTTGTTGTGATATTTGTTGCAGAATTTGTATTAATAACAGGAACAGCCGCAGATGCAGTCTGTGCACCAACGGACAAAAATGCAATACCAAATACGAATGGAATAATTTTTTTGATGATTGTTTTCATAGAATATAAATACATACGTTATGCATATATAGATAATATGCCTCTCTTATATGTCATGGTATTATATCACAGACTATACCATTTTGTCAATAGACTCTTTATGCCTTATTTTCTAACATGGATTGACAAAATGTCAATAAAATGTTACCTTTAAAGCAAAATAAAAAGCACATTAATATGAGAAAAAAAGTATGTATTTTCCTGTTCTTCCTCGGAGGAATATGGACAGTCAAGGTATCTGCACAATCGTTTTCTATCAAGAATGATTCGATTGTGCACGTATCTGGAAATCCTAATGCGGTGCGTGTATATGCCCACATGACACTCGCCCCTTCATCAACAGCACTGGTTGAAGTATTCCTTTCGGAGTATGCAAACTGTTCTGTATCTGTAGGTGGTGGTCAGAAATCAATCACTGCACCAAATCCCCTCGCATATGTATCTATTATGCACACATTTTCAGTCACAAAACCGGGACACTATTATGCACGATGTACAGGATATGATGATAAGGGAAATTATAATTTCAAGACGAATATCTTGCATATATACATACCCAGTCTCATACTTGGCACACAGGATCTTTCTCGACCGACACTTTCTGTGTATCCCAACCCGGCAACAGATGTACTCATACTACCCGAAACAGGACCGTATGAAATCATCACGTACACTGGGCAGGTTGTAGCAACAGGAATATGCACTGAAACAAAATCAATCCCTGTACAGACATTACAAAATGGAACATACATTATCGTAATAAATGGGCGACAACGATATGTATTTATCAAAAAGTAAAACAAAGCTGTACAAAAAAGCACTTCAAGAATGAAGTGCTTTTTTAGTATTAAAAATTTAACAGGAGTGCAATAATCAAAAATATCTTTTCTTTTGTTCCGTTCTAGAGGTCTTTCCCTCAGCCAATGTGCTTTTAGGTCCGTGCACATCTGGACCATTATGTGCTCAATTGAGGCACATAATATCGACTCAATAAGACCTTCCCACTTCGCATAAGCGAAGGTAAGAGATCGGTTTCAAATTGAATTATTCCACGACCAGCTTCCGCTAGCCGTGCCTTGTTACGACTTATTCCCTGTCACCGAGCTTACTGTAGGCCCTCCGTGTGGAGAGATTTCGAGTATTCCCGGCTCCCTTGAATTGACGGGCGGTGAGTACAAGACTTGAGAACGTATTCACCGCGGTATATCTGACCCGCGATTACTAGTAATTCCAACTTCATGGGGTCGAGTTGCAGCCCCCAATCCGAACTGGCGCAATTTTTATTAGGATTCGCTCAGGGTTACCCCGTCGCAGCCCGTTGTAATTGCGATTGTATTATGTGTGTAGCCCAAGGTATCAAGGGACATGCTGACCTGGCGTCATCCTCCCCTTCCTCCCCGAACGAAGCGAACAACATTCGCTTCAAGTTGAAAGTAAAAAAGTTACAAGTTACAAGCAGATGCATTCGCATTTACTTTATAACTTTATGAACTTGATAACTTTGAACTGAAGCGCGTTCCGCGCTTGGTTCGGGGCAGTCTCGTGTGACACGTATAACACACGACGAGGGTTGCGTTCGTTACCCCACTTAAGGGAACAATTCAAACCACGAACTGACGACGGCCATGCATCACCTGTCAACTAGTCTTGCGAGGGCCCCGGTTTCTCGGGGCTTTCACGTTGATTTCTAACCTTGGTAAGGTTCTTCGTTTATCGTCGAATTAAACCACATAATCCACTACTTGTGCAAGTCCCCGTCTATTCCTTTGAGTTTTAGCCTTGCGGCCGTACTTCCCAGGCGGATCTCTTAACGCGTTAGCTGCGTCTCTCAGAGGGTCGATACTCCGAAAGACTAGAGATCATCGTTTAGGGCGTGGACTACTGGGGTATCTAATCCCATTCGCTACCCACGCTTTCGTGCTTGAGTGTCAGATATGTGCCAGTATAGTGCCTTCGCTTTTGGTGTTCCCCATGATATCAACGGATTTCACCCCTACACCATGAGTTCCCTATACCCCTCACACTCTCTAGTTGTGCCGTTTCGTTCGCGGTTTCCAGGTTAAGCCCGGAGATTTAACAAACGACTAACACAACCACCTACGCACCCTTTACGCCCAATAATTCCGGATAACGCTCGGGGCTCTCGTATTACCGCTCCTGCTGGCACGAGATTAGGAGCCCCTTATTCATGAGGTACCGTCAATAAACTTCTTCCCTCATAAAAGATCTTTACACTCCGAAAAGCTTCATCAATCACGCGGCGTCGCTCCGTCAGACTTTCGTCCATTGCGGAAGATTCTCGACTGCAGCCACCCGTAGGTGTATGGGCCGTGTCTCAGTCCCATCGGTGGGGGTCAGGCTCTCACCTCCCCTACGCGTCATAGCCTTGGTAGTCCATTACACTGCCAACTAGCTGATACGTCACAGGCCTTTCCCTAAGCGAAAAACTTTACTCCGGAGAGACTATCGCGTATTAGCACACCTTTCGGTGCGTTGTTCGCGACTTAGGGGGAAGTTCCTATGTATTACTACCTCGTTCGCCACTAACCCCAAACGACCTTTGACTTGATGTAATCGCATCTCTGGAAAAATGGGGTCCGTTCGACTTGCATGCCTTATCCACGCCGCCAGCGTTCATCCTGAGCTAGGATCAAACTCTTCTGTAAAACATATGATGTAATAAATCACTTCATATGTCGAATAGAACGGAACAAAAGAAAAAATATCTTTATTCCAAACTGACTTTACCCTGTTCTCACAGGGTAACGCCTCGCCATAGGTGGATTCCTATGCGGGCTTTTTTACTTGCTTGATTATTTAATGCATTTCCTATCAAATTTTCAAAGAAATTAAAACAGTCGGATAGACATCTGACTGTGGGTTCTATTATATACATATAGAAGAGGAAGTCAAGCATTTACCAGATACTAAAAAACCCCTTCAAGTAAAGGGGTTTTAGTGTGGATTGTGTTGATGATTCGAAGGTAAATCTGCTTCGTTGTGCAAAGAGTCATACTCTTCAACAGGAAGACCTGAAGCAAACCATTTACCATCAACTTTGGTGAGAATTTCGAGATTAATTATATTATGATCTTTTGCAATTTGATCACGTTCAATAGTAAACTCTGCTTCCCCAAAGTTAATGTGCTCCTGCGGATCTTGTTTTTTTGTAAATTCGTATCCCATAAAAATATCGGTTAGCTTGTTTAATGTATTATATACTATTTAAAATAACACGCAAAGAGTACAAATGTGCCCCGTGAGGGACCGCGAGTACGCTTATTAATCATTATATGTTTTTTTGTGAGGGAATCTCGACTACCATCGCGGGTGCTTTTACATCTGCTTTGCAGATAAGCAAAAGCCTTTCGATTCCCCCACGCAAGCAAAGCAGTTTGCTTGCGTGGGGGCACACAATAAAAAAACCCTCAAAAGAGAAGTTTTTTATTTTGTGCCCCGTGAGGGAATCGAACCCCCGACCATCTCCTTAAGAGGGAGCTGCTCTACCAGCTGAGCTAACAGGGCATATTTTATTTTAAAACTAAAAACAACACCCATATCGCATATTCTGTTACCTACCAACCTTGTCTACAGGCAGGCAGGAACAGCTAACAGGATATATAAAACTTTGTAATTATTACAAAAAAAAGTTCTTTTGTAAATCTTTTCTATTTCAACAACTTCGCTAATTCTTTCATAAACGCTTTCACTGACGCATCATCATAGAGAGAGAGTGTGAGGATTGGATTACCAAGTTTCTCGAATTCTTTCTTTGTCTTTTCAATTATTTTCGAATCCTCAACTACATCAGTTTTAGTAAGCACGATAATCTCCTCTTTCTCAAGAAGTGATTTGTCGTATGCCCCGAGTTCCTTGCGAATTTTCTTATACACATCGAGAGGTTTTTCGTTCTCGAGAGATACTAAGTGCATGAGTGTTTTAGTACGTTTAATGTGACGAAGGAATTTAATACCGAGACCCTTACCTTCTGATGCACCTTCAATAAGCCCTGGAATATCCGCAATGATATGCCCGTAGAAATCTCCGAGGTTTGGGTCAAGTGTCGTGAACTGATAACTTCCAATTTTTGCCTGTGCGTTTGTGACCGCATTTAAAAGTGATGACTTCCCTGCATTGGGTAATCCAATCAATCCAATTTCCGCAAAAAGTTGTAATTCGATTTTGAAATGACCATCTTCACCAAGTTTACCCTTTGTTGCTTTTGTCGGAGTTGTATTGATAGAAGTTTTAAATTGTTCATTACCAAAACCACCAAAACCACCCTTCAAGAGGAGTTCTTTTTGTCCAACAGTATCGAGCGATACTGACGCACCACTTTCAGCATTGGTAATAACAGAACCAACAGGTAATTCGATAATCAAATCCTTACCATCCTTACCGTGACGACTACCACCAGCACCATCGTCTCCACGATCTGCCTTAAATGACTTCTTGTGTTTGTATTTTGAGAGGAGATGAATATCTTGAACAGCGATAGCAAATACACTACCGCCTCGTCCGCCATCACCACCATTGGGGCCACCCTTGTCGATGAATTTTTCTCGACGCCAACGAACAACACCGTCTCCACCACGGCCTGCCTGCGCAAAAAATTGTATTTCGTCGATAAACATAGTATTACAGTAACGTTTTTGTAAAAAGACGTTAGAGATAGAACCTTTATACCCTATTTTGTCAATATAACCTAATCACCGAGTGTCATCTTTACGAGGGCTAAAACATCTTCTTTTGTTTTTGCAGTAACCATAAAACGCCCCAAATGACAAAATACAGAACCCTGGATTCCTGTTACATCAGCTAATTCTTGTTGATATTTCCCCGCCCATGCTTCAGGAAAATATATCCTACGCTCCATTGAACCCTTTTTAACATATACACCTTCTGCATTCCATTGACCATCATTAATCCGAGGAGCAATTACGAATAATGTTTCAGGAAATGTGAGTGCGACTACTTCCCACGGATATCGATCATCAAGAATAATCACACGTTTATCCTCTGCTTTATTGTATGCATCGATAACAGCACGTTCACCTTCTATCCTGTCACGTGCTTGAATAATCGCACGAGTAAGTATCTTCTCAGCAATAGCAACTGCCTCAAAAAATCCTTCATCAACATAGTTTGAATCTTCTTTCCATGTTGGTCGAAATGTATACAATCCAGCTGAAAATAAATACGGAACAATATCACGTGTGAGCGTGAACAAATCAACACCATTATCTGGTGCGTCGATTGCTTGCACAAGATATGCATCGAGGGCATCGGCTACTTCATGCGAGCCACAAATATCAGGTCCATACTTTTTCCATACAAGACCAAAAGAGGCGTATGGTACGCCATTGGGACGATTGCCGGCACGTTCTGGTTGATGATGATCAAAACGGTCTTTCTCGGGGTCGTAGATTCCTCCGACGTCATAGACAATATCTGCTTTCTCGATAGTACTCGCATCGCGACTACGAATAATAGTCACATCATTACCAAAACGAAGTTTTAATGTTGCTGTTGCAAATACATCATCAGCATGAAATGTACTATTGTGAGTGACGAGTATCTTTTTTGCCTCCATAGAATTAAATACGCAACAATTTTGTGATAAGCCAGTTAAGCACAGAGACGACAAGTGCACCGATAAATGCCGCAGTGAATGTTGTCACCGAGAATCCATTGATAACCCCAGAACCGAGATACCAAAAGATTGCGCCATTGATAAAGAGAGAGAAGAATCCGAGTGTGAGCACATTGAGTGGAAGTGTGAGGAGATTAATGATTGGTCGGAGGAACATATTGATAAGTGTAAGACACGCACCAACAATAAGTACCATCCACACAGGGTCGATACGAATACCATCTTTAATAACAAATGTTGTCGCCCAAATTGCAATAGATAACGCAAGCCAATGTAAAAGTATTCTCATTTTTATAATATGTATAGTAATAATTAAAACAAACTATCTACCACCTCTTTGACTACAGTACCATCTGCTTTACCCTTCAAGTCTTTCATAAGTGTGGACATAAGCATTCCCTTTTTTGTTGCATCAGTAATACCGAGTTCAGTTTGTTTTGCACGAGCGATTGTTTCGACTTCGCTTTTTTCCATCATTGCCGGTAAATACGCTTCGAGAATAGCGAGTTGAGGCTTCTCTTCTTCGACGAGATCCATGCGTCCACCTTTGGTAAACTGTTCGATAGAATCTTTGCGCTGTTTTGCACTTCGAGTAATAACCGCAAGTGCTTGCTCATCGGAAAGCATATCTTGAGGGGTCTTACCTGAGGCAACCAATTCATTTGTAAATGCAGTAACAAGCCCACGCATGACTTCGAGTCGTACGGAATCTTTCGCCATCATAGCCTTCTTTATTTCTCCTTTTATTTCTTCGTGTAGTGACATGGTCTTATTATATCAAATGTATTAAAATGTGACTATGAATAAAAAAGTTATCTTTTTGGACACTGAAACGACTGGTAATGAGCCAGTAAAAGATTTTGTGTGTCAGCTTGCATTTAAAACTTCCGACGAAACATTCTGTGAACTCTTCAAACCACCCGTTCCTATTCCACCTGAAGCAAGTGCTGTGACACACATTACGAATAAGCACGTTGCAGATAAAAAGGCATTCAGTGAGAGCGACAACTACAGTACTATCAAGCTCATGCTCGAAGCCTCTAATGCAGTCATGGTCGCCCATAATGCAAAGTTTGACTTGGCAATAATTTCCAAAGAAGGAATTGTTCCGACAAATTTTATCTGTACTCTTCGTGTTGCTCGTGCGCTTGATAAAGACAATGTGATTCCTCAATACAAACTCCAATACCTCCGCTACTATCTCGATATTGATATCGAAGCCGATGCGCACGACGCACTCGGTGATGTACTTGTGCTTGAGAAACTATTTGAGCGACTCCTTACAAAGACAATGAAGGAATACAGCCTTGACCAAGATGGTGCGATAGAAAAAATGATTGAAATATCTTCAAAGCCATCACTTATGAACCTTTTTTCATTTGGAAAACACAATGGCAAAACTGTCGCCGAAGTAAAAAATATTGACCCCGGCTATCTCGACTGGATGCTTACTCAAAAAGAGCAAAACCCCGACAACGAAGAAGATTGGATTTATACGCTCAAATACTATTTGGGGAGATTGCAATAATAAAATCCTGCTTAAATTTTTAAGCAGGATTTTCCGCACCTCACGTTGGAGTTGTCTACTTGTGCATTGGTGCACAATACAATACATTAAGAGGACCAATTGCCATTCAAAATAACAAAAAATTAAAAAGATGTCAAATAAAAAAATAAGGCCATTTTCTCAAATGACCTTATCATTAGTGCAACATACGCGTACTTGACCTAGGCTAACCACTCGGTACTGTACGATAATATTTTATATTTTTAAAAAGAACGAATTTTAATTTGTCCGGCTCATTATATGAGCCGGACCCTTACACTAGAAAACAGTAGTTCAGACTGCGGTGGGACACCATACTAAAACCAACCTGACGATAACTTCTACCAAACCACAAACGAATTTATGATTTGGATAAAAGTGCCGACCCAATAAAACGGGTCGGCAACTCCGCACATTACAGCAACGGAGAATGACTCACCGAAGCAAACACAGCATTATTTTTTATTTTAATAACCTTAACGCATCACTCACACACTCATCAAATTTCTTTGAAGATTGATATGCTGGTTGCAACCACGCAGGTAATGCACGAAGTGCAATCCTTTGATATTGCTGTGAAATCAAAAATGTCACACCATAATCATCAACACTTCGTACATTGCGACCAGAACCATTCAATATCTTTACCATCTCTCTTCCATCCCAGATACCCCATTTCCCCCCAATACCGAAGCGCCTTTCTTCAAAAAGAGCTTTTGGGTCATTAGGTGGAGAGTATGATGGGCGAAGCATAAAGATAACAGGTGCAATTCCATTCGGCAAATCAATTCCTGCTCCATATTGAGCCATGGTACCAAGCAATGCATCACCTTGTCCTTTTTTAAAAAGGGCTACAGCTTGCTTTGGCAAAATACCGTCACAATATGTAGTTATTGGTAAATCAAGAGATGCCGCAATTGCTTTAAACTTCTCTCTTTCACTTTCAGATACAACAAGCACCAAGCTACGAATACCCTTTTTAGCGAATAGTTTACAAGTCTCAGCAATTCTCTTCAGAACTTTTCCCTTCGTTCCCTTGTTCAGATAATTCATAGAAAGGTTTGGCATATCAATTGGTCTGTAGATTCTCCGTTTTTCAGCAGAGAAACCAGATTTGAATGAATAAAAAGGTAAAGAACCTTTCTCTCTCCATCCTGTCTCGATACGAAAAACATTTGCATTTTCTTCAAACATTGCTGACACAGGCCAAACAAGTTTTGGGAAAATTTTCTGAACAATTGGCACCACATAATAACAACAAATGTTTAATGAATAATTTGCATTACCACTAACATTGTCTATGTGTGAGTACACATAATTCAAAGGCCTCCTTTGCTCAGTCTCGAGTGAAAATTCAAATGATTTAATATATCGATATAAATCGCGAGTAATCATTTCAAGTTTCTTTATCACTTCAATACTGTCAGCATCGGTTGGATGTTTCTTTTTCAAAACTGCGGCAACTTGTTTTTCAATGGAACTTGGTTTAATTGTTGAAAGAATTTTCACCAACTCTGCAAGTTCTTTGTCTTCAAGAAGATTCGTTTTATTCTTGCGACTTTTTACAATCTTTATCATTGTATTTAAAAAATCGCGAAAAATATAAGATTCTTTTATGCCATGTTCCTTTAAAAATGCTTCAATTTGCAACAAATGCCAATCTGTCACTTCATAAGAAAGTGATCTGCGTATAATGTCTGGCATCTCGTGAGCTTCATCGATAACAACTGCTTTTACATCATCCCATTCACGAGCAAATAATTTCGTAAATAAATAGAATGATATAGTACAAACAATTAAGTTACCTTGTTTGGCTTGATACTTGGCATCTAGATACGGACAACGTTTTACATCTTTCTCGTTTGTATCACCAGTAGTCTGATCTACACGATGAGCACAATCTTTAAGAAGAGAACATGGCACCTGATCAGCTTTATACTTTTCAGTATAATAAAGACAATCGTACTCATTCCTGCCGTAAACAGCATGGAATTGTGGATACATCTTTTTAACTTGATCTACTTGAGCCTTATTCGGAACCAAGAGAAAATAATCACCCTTACCTTTGTGTGCATCACGTGCGGCAAGAAGCATTGTGTACTCAGCCGCTGTTTTACCAGTGCCAGTCGGAGCGCCTAAAATAGCGCCAGATTGAATGTTGTCAAGCATAGTTAGCATTGCGTGCTGACCATCTCTAATCTCCGAATGAATATCATACGGAAAGTGCGACAGGAATTCCATGCGAGGAATCACATCTGTCTGATGTTCATGATGTTTCATCATTTTTTCGTTATTAAAATTTGTGAAAGAACTAAAAATTTACTTCTACAGAACTTCAATTAAAAATTAAAATCCTGATAAAAGCAGGGATCTATTACAGATCCCCAGCTCCGGAGACTACTCTAGGGAAGCAAGCGTTACCCAGCAAGAGGATAGCGTACAGAAATAAGTAAGATTTATATTTTAAAAAGAACGAATTTTAGTTCGTCCTCCAGCCGAAACCGGAGGACCCGAAGAAGGGACTAGAAAAGTGAAGATTACGCAAGCACACAGCACCTCACAACACCTTAACTTCTACCAGATCACAAACGAGTTTATGATCTGGATAAAAGCAGGGATATATCTCAATCCCCAGCTCCTTACCGCTCAAGAGAGGACCGTAGTGGAGAATACGACACCACACAGCGCAACAATTAATATTTTATACTTTAAAAAGAACGAATTTTAATTTGTCAGGCTCGTATACGAGCCTGACCCAAAGAGAACACTACTTATCTCTAGCTTACTTCACAATGGGGCACCCTGCGCAAGAACGCCCTAGAGGATTCCTACAGCACCTCAAATAAAAACTTGAGAGGCTGATAAGAATGCTCACCCGTACAAACAGGTGAGCAACTTAAAACATCAATTAAAAGAACTTTGATTACTTTGCACTTTCTGGTGCATCTGTAATGTTTACCACTTCAAAACGACCGAAGCGACCTTTTTTCCAGGGTCTGAAATCTCCTACTCCAACTTTTGATCCGGAACAGGTAAATAACTCCATCAATAATTTATTATCAATTTTTGATGTATCATTAATTTTCACTGTTACCTTAAATGCCCATTCATTAAACTTCGGACGAATAATAGCAACAGCTACGGGTGTTTTCCCTGCAGATCCTACGCCTCTCCGGGTGTCAACTTCCCATTTTTCTTCTGCGCTTTTCTGGTCTAAAAAAGGAAGGAAGGACTCCTTCACATCAATCAGATCATACAGCTCAGTACTGGTTGCAGTGGAAATTGCCTTTTTGCCGTTAATTTTAATTTGACGACCACCATTGATGAGACACCCTAAAAGATATTCGATAGGTAAACCAATTTTACCATCAGGTTTCGAATCTTCACGAATAATCTTATCAGCAGCACGATCCTTCAATGGTCTTTCTTTTTGAGAAGCCATTGAGGTTTTCGCCTTAATTCCGGCCAATTCTTCCAACGTTTCTTTTGTCATTGGATTCATAAGAATAGGAGTAATTCCTGTGCACTCGATAACAACTGTGCGAGTCGCTGAATTGGTACCTTTACCAGTACCATTGTCAGAAGCATTAGAGCCTACCATACTTTATTTTTGTTTTTTTTGATTTAAAATAATTTAGACATAAACTATCATTTATTTGACTATATGTCAAGTATATATGGTAATTAAATAAACCCAGATAAGGTGACTCAGCGCAACACATAAAAATAAGTTGTTTATGCTAAAATAGCACTATGTCTACCATACTTATGATTGTTCTTGGGATTCTTGTTGGCCTTACTATTGGCTTCTTTTTTATGCGTCAAAATCGGAAACCCGAAAGCGCAAAAGATGATACAGGATTCCAACTACTCCTCTCTCATATCAATGAACTTGGTCGAACGATTGACCAGAAACTTTCTGATTCACAGAAAGATATGAATCAATCAATGCGATATCAATCTACCGAGACATCACGCATTATTGCCGATATTACCGAGAAAATCACTCGTCTCGATGAGACGAATAAACAAGTCGTATCATTTGCTGACCAATTGAAAAATTTGCAAGATATCTTGAAAAACCCAAAACAGCGTGGAATCCTCGGAGAATACTATCTCGAAACACTTCTAAAAAATGTAATGCCTCCTGGTAGTTACCAAATGCAATACGCATTCCCTGATAGTACGATTGTCGATGCGGCGGTATTTGTGAAAGACAAAATCATTCCAATTGATTCAAAATTCTCACTTGAAAATTACAATCGTATTTCAGAAACAAATGACCCAGCTGAGAAAGAACGCTTTGAGAAAATATTTGTAAATGATTTGAAGAATCGAATTGTCGAAACATCAAAATACATCCAGCCCGAAGAAGGTACGATGGACTTCGCCTTTATGTTTATCCCGCACGAAGCTATCTATTATGATTTACTCATCAACAAAATCGGCGCAGTGACCGAAGACACAGAGAATCTCATTCAGCGTGCGGCAAGTAAATATAAAGTTATCATTGTGTCCCCTACATCATTCCTCGCATATTTACAGACAGTGCTTCAGGGATTGAAAGCACTTCAAATCGAAGAGTCTGCGAAAGATATCATCAAACGTGTCGGAGAACTAGGAACGCACCTGCGTACGTACGAGGAAGCACATACAAAACTCGGTAACGCCCTCGCAACGACGGTGAACCATTTCAACAAATCAAATCACGAATTTAGAAAAATAGACAAAGATGTGATGCGTATCACGGGTGATGCGATAAGCATCGAAGCACTCACACTCGACAAACCACAAGATGATGAATAATAAAACACCACACAGTACTGTGTGGTGTTTTATTATTGTCTTAGTAAAAACATGGAGGCTGGAAACATGATCGTCCAGCATAATTATTTCCATACATTCCATAACTAGGATAATAGTATGATGAATTCATTGGTGAATGATACGATGATTGATTGTATGATGGGTACACATAATCAGTCATTGTAATAGGAGTCTGAGCATAGTATGACGGAAACTGATTTTGTATCTGTGGCTGATACTGAACCTGCTGTTGCATTTGTGGTAGATATGGAGCCTGTGAATACAGAGGATTCATCATATTATAGTTTGTATTGTAATAATTAGTATTATTATAATATGCCTGTTGTGGATAATATCCACCATAATACGGCTGATTAAAGCCCATTCCACCAATACCAAGACCGATAGAAAAATTCCAACCAGCCAATGCTTGAGATGGAGCGACAAAAAGACCGAGAGCAATAAACATAAACGTCATTGACGTAATACTGTATACTTTTTTCATAATATACGTATTGTAACGCAATTTATCTTTTTGTCAATATACTTAACGCTAACACGACAAGCCCCTATTACTGGGTCTTCCCTTGTTCAGAGAGAATCTTTTTAATATTAAATCGCATTGAAAGTAATCGTCCAATCATTGCACCCTCGATAAAACTGAATGTAAATGACGTAAGAATGAGACCCTTGAACCAATGTGCAAATATCCAACTTCGAGCAATTGAAACCGTAATATAAATTGCAAGCACAATTCCACCAAGGAGATCAATATTGCTGATGATTTTACTATCTTCTTCGCGCCATTTAATAAGAAACATTCTTCCTGCAAGAAATCCAACAATACAACCAAGCACCACACCAAAAAATACCAAAAGAAAACCAATATGACTGATGTACATATTGTAGACAAGTACACCTGTCATTACACAGAGAATAATAGTAAGAATACGCATTCTCCGTGCAAGTTTTTTATCAAGATGTTTTTTGAACTCAGGTTCGATATTTATACTAAGCATTTACTTCGTTTTTTTCTTCTTTTACTTCTTCTGCTTTTTCGTAAATCACGCGAGGAGGTAGAGGCATCATCATTGCCATTAAAATATATGCAATGACACCTGGAAAAAAGCCAGTAAAAATAGCGAATGCCGTAAACGATACACGAAAGATAACTGGATCAATATCAAAATATTCTCCAAGCCCACCCATCACACCAAAGATAACTTTATTTTCTCTGCTTCGATATAGTAATTTTTTATATGTTTTCATACGAGAGAGTATATCATATTAAATAATTTCTTTTAAAAAACTGAAGTCAATTTGATATTTTTAGATAGAATGTGTTACTTGCAAAACATAAATAATCATCGTCGAAATGTGCTCATTTCGACGCAATTTTTACGCTTAAAAATTGGCTTGGGGACAGGGATTCGAACCCCAATTAACGGCTTCAAAGGCCGCTGTCCTACCATTAGACGATCCCCAAATAGTATATTCAATTTTACTTATATTTTAGTGATGTCCTGACCCACCACCCATGTAATCTATGTTACGTGTGGTCCATTACGATTCCCAAATGAAACAGTTACAGAATACATTAAATAGGGCACTTTTTCAACCCTACCCTATGCTATAATCAAATACATGAATACAAATACTATTGAAAGAAATTTTTTCTTTGCCTTGCTTGGGGTCGTTATTATACTTGCTATTGCGATATTTTTCCCATTCCTCTCGGTGATTATCTTGGGTATGGCATTTTCTATTGTCCTCCGCCCAGTATATGTATGGATTAAAAAATATATCACCAAAAGATTTGATTGGCTCGCATCACTTTTAACTGTTCTTTTTTTCCTTATCATCCTCTTTGTTCCCCTCTTTACTCTCAGTACCGCAGTGATACATCAATCACAAAACATTTATCATTCCGTTGTCGATGGAGGGAGTGCAACTCCATTCCTAGAATCAATCAACAATACCATCAATGGTATCGCCCCAAAATACATTACGACAAACACAACAAGCGTTATCGGTAATATGGCATCATTTGTTTCAGATAATGTCGCAGGGCTCTTTGCTTCGACACTCAAAACAATATTGATGTTTATACTCTTCATACTAACCTTGTTTTATGCAATCAAAGATGGAGCAGTTCTCAAAAAAGGATTTCTCTTACTGAGTCCACTCAAAAATGATACGAATGAGAAAATATTAAATAAACTTTCTCTAACGATTAATGGAATCATTAAAGGGTATTTTATTATCGCTATTGCCCAGGGAATACTCATGGGTGTCGGACTCGCAATATTTGACGTTCCAAATCCGGTACTCTGGGGTGTCGTCGCTGGTGTTGCGTCACTCGTACCGACAATAGGCACTGCATTTATCTCTGTACCTGTTATTATTTTCTTGTGGTTTAGTGGTATGCAAACACAAGCAATCGGTATGCTCATCTGGGCAGGTGCTCTCGTCGGAATGGTAGACAATGTCCTCTCTCCGTTTATTATCGGTAAAAAGACAGATATTCCCCCACTCCTCATACTCTTCTCAGTTCTTGGTGGTGTGTCTCTCATGGGAGCTATTGGAATCCTTGTTGGACCACTCGTTATCAGTCTCCTCTACACACTTATCTCAATCTACCGAGCAGAAGCAAATCTGTAATCAAGACGTAATATAAAATCCTCTCTGCATGAGAGGGTTTTATATTACGCATTATTTCCTGCTACAAATCCTGTTGTCCAACAGAGTTGCAAACTGTATCCACCAGATGGTCTCTGTACATGAAGCAAGTCACCCGTCACATATACATTTGATATGATTTTTGATCGCATTGTTTTTGTATCAATATAAGAAATATCAAGACCTCCATCAGCAACAACCGCCCTGTCATAGCCCATAAGATTCGTAATTGTAACAGGTAAGGCTTTCAACATATGCACGATTTTCTTTCGTTGTTCTTTTGTCACACTATGAACTTTTGTCTCAAAATCAATCTCAGGAAGAAGTGTTTGAATTGCAGTATGCATCCCCTCTGGGGTTATTTCTTTACATACATTTTTTAATGCCTTATTTTTATTCGCATCAAAAACTTTTATGATTTGCTGTTCAAGTGAACCTAAGTTTGTATCAGGATAGGCGTCAATATATGCTCGTACTACACCAGATTGCAACAACTCCGAAACTTTCGAAGCACTATTGAGAATAAGTGGACCTGACAGTCCGAAGTGTGTAAATAAAATTTTCCCTGTTTTTGAAAATTGTTTTTTATCGTCAAGAAAGAATGTAATCTTCATAAATGAAAGTGACACACCAGCAAGTGAGTGCACCCACGAATCAGAAACCTCAAGGGGTACGATAGAAGGAGTAGGTTCTTTTATTGTATGACCGAGGTATTTCAAGAAACCAAATCCATCCCCTGTTGAGCCAGTTTCTGGGTGAGACATACCACCAGTCGCAAAGATAAATGATTGTGCATAAAAAATACCACTTTTTGTTTCGACTGATACAACAGTATTATTTTCGTGATTGATTGTATGTACAGGTGAGTTTGTCTTCACCGTAACATGGTGTTTATCTAATTCTTTTTGCAATACGAGAAATACATCTTTTGCATTTTCTGTATGAGGAAACGCACGCTTACGTGCTTGAACAACCAGAGGAAGTCCTCGTGATTCAAAATATGTAAATGTATCCTTCATACCAAACTGAGAAAAGGGCGAATAGAGAAATGGTTCAGCATCTCCATAATGAGCAAGTAGTGTGCGGGTATTTTCTTCAGCGTTTGTAATATTACACCTTCCACCACCAGTGATTTTCAATTTCTCACCGAGTGATTTATTCTTCTCTAAGATAAGTACAGATTTCCCTCGAGAACCTGCAACAGCCGCGGCCATCATACCACTTGAACCACCACCTATGACAATCACATCCCATATTTTTTTACTTTTCTCCATTCTGTATTTGCACAAGTGCGAGTTCAAGTGGAAGTTCTGAGACGACAGCAGTACGAGTACGCTGATACGCCTCAAGTAGCACGGTCAAAGCATGTGAGGATAGCGTGCTTGGTTTTGAAGCAACAAGACTCGTCAAAAAAGAAAGTTCTTGTGCGGAAAGACTTTTTTCAAGATGTGAAGATTGCTGTGGGGCATACCTGAGCATTAATGCATATCGCAATTTTACAATAATCATTTTCGTAAAGAGTGACATATCGATATTTTGTTCTGAGGCAGTTCGAATCGCAGTATATCCTTTCTCAATATCATTCGAAGCAAGTGCATCGAGAAATGAATGAACGAGAGATGCCTCGGGTGCTCCTGTGACTGATTCGATTTCTTTTAGAGTAATCTTCTTGTCTTTTGAATATGAAATAACTTTCTGAAGCGTACCAAGTGCATCTCGAAAGGCACCTGATGCAAGGAGTGCAATAAGCTCTGCTCCACCCTCAGCAAGTGTGTAACCCTCTTTCTTTGCGACACGAGTAATAACTTCAGCCAAGATAGCATCAGTTGGTTTCTTGAAAATAAATGTCTGACAGCGTGAGACGATTGTCTCTGGGACTTTCTCGAGTTCTGTGGTCGCAAGAATAAAGATGACGTGTGCTGGTGGTTCTTCGATAGTTTTCAAAAGTGCATTCCATGCCTCCTTTGTGAGCATGTGGACTTCATCGAGAATATACACTTTGTATTTTGAATCAAACGGCATCGTACGGACACTTTCGCGAATATCACGAGCATCCTCAATCTTGCGATTTGAAGCTGCGTCCATTTCATAGATGTCATTCACTGATGAACCAAGTGTACGAGCGATAATACGAGCAATTGTTGTCTTACCTGTACCGCGAGGACCAGAGAGAAGGTATGCGTGAGCAACCTTACCTGATTCAAATGCCCCCTCAATTGCTTTAACGATATGATCCTGCCCGATAACATCTTCAAATGTTTCTGGACGATATTTCCGATAGAGAGCGATATTCTGTTCTGTTTTTTCAGTCTTTGGCATAGGTGTAGTATAGCAAAAAATAACCTACCTGAGAAAATTAGTGATTATATCCTCCACTTCTCTCGCATTTTCTGCCTCCATTAATTTCATTCGGAGTTCTTTCGCACCATCAAAACCATGTACATAGGCCTTGTAGTGTTTTTTCATAATTGAAAAACTTTTTATATCACCGAGGAGCTCTTCATATAATTTTGTATGCTCTACGAGTACACGCAATCGCTCTTCGAGTGGAATCGTAGTTTCGGCATGGAGCCAGTATTTATGAGCGTCTTTATCTTTAAAAAACATTCTTTTTATTCGAGAAAAAAGTGATGGTTTTTTAGGAGCAACAGTTCCTTGGCTTTTCGCTGACACAGCGAAAAGCCAAGGGTTCCCAAACAACGCTCTCCCAATCATCACACCATCACATCCAGTCTCTTCGGCAAGCGCTCTCGCATGTTCGATATTTTTTACATCGCCATTACCAATAATCTTCGTCGATACTCCCATCTGATCACGAAGTGCTACCACCTCTCTCACATGTTCCCAGCGAGCAGGAACAAGCGACATCTCTTTACGTGTTCGAGCATGGACGGTGAGCGCAGAAATATTTTGCGCAAGTAACAACGGAATCCATTCATCAATTTGTATTTTATTGTACCCAACACGAGTCTTCACTGATACGGGAATATCTTTCCCGGCATCAGCGATACCATCTTTCACTGCTTGAATGATCGCTGCCGCAACAGCAGGTGTTTTTATCATCGCGGCTCCTGCTCCCTGTTTCTCAATAGAACGGTCAGGACAACCCATATTGATATCAATACCATCAAAACCAAGCGACGCGACAAATTTCGAAGCTTCACGCATCTTGTCAGGGTGAGCAGAAAAAAGCTGAGCCACAATCGGTCGCTCACCTTCTGTGTATTCCAAATCTCTTTGCAATACTTCACGGCCCTTACTCGCGAGTCCGTCAGCCGAAACGAATTCAGTCCACGTTACATCTGGCTTGCCGTATTTCGCGATAATACGACGAAAAGCGGGGTCCGTGACATCCGCCATCGGCGCCAGTGCGAAAAAGGGTTTCGGTAATTGTTCCCAAAAGTTACTCATCACTAAATTTATATAAAACCTTATTCTTAAATCGTAAATCAATATAAAGAAGCGTACTGTATCGTGTTTTTACCTCTGTTGCAAATTCTGTTTTTCCTATTGCGAGAGTGAGGTTTTCTAATATTGAATCAAGGTCAGTATCATCACGGAATAACATACGTGGTACTGTCGCACCCGAGAGGTGTGCGAGTACGAGTGCATACGTACCATCTGCCTCGACAACAAGATATCGTGGCTCAAGTCCGTTTGTTCGTACCCCATCAATAAATCGAATCATCCGGTGGAATACGTCAGGTGAAAATACATACATACCTTGCGGTGGGACAAAAAGAGAAGAAGCTTCCTCTTTCATTTCACGATAAAATTTAAAATATACATCACCAGAAAAATATGGTGCTCTATCAAAAATATACCCATCACTATTTACAAAATAACATACCTCTTCATTCTCTGTATCCAAGATGGGCTGTGTACCACAATAGAGATACACACCTTCACGTTCAGTAATCGTAATACGAAGCGACGTTGTCGAAGTACGTTCAATCGCAAGTGTCTCGATACGAGGAAATGAATCAATCAATCGTGCATAGAGAGTGTCATGTGGATAGATAAATGCATTTGTTCGTGAAAAAAGATACCCATACCTCCCTGAAAGCGTCTCCTGCACCACCGCTTCAATATCAGGAGTATCGATAATCTCCGCACCTGATACTTCAATAGTAGAGAGGGTCACCCGAGGATGCGCAGAGAAATATGCCAATGCACCGACACAGGTAAGTATCAACAATGAAAATAAAACAGAACGTCGCATTCGTTCTGTTTTACGTTTACGCTTGAGATCGATATTTCGTGGTGATGTGATGACTTCTCTCATAGGGATAGTCGTATCATATTACGCAATAACATCTTTACCAAGATATGTACGGAGTACTTCAGGGACACGAATAGACCCATCTGCTTGTTGGAAATTTTCAATAAGTGAAACAAGGATTCGTGGAGTTGGGATTGCAGTACAGTTGAGAGAGTGAGCATAGTGCATCTTGCCTTCTTGGTCACGATATCGAATATTAAATCTGCGTGTCTGGAAGTCATGGAAATATGATGCAGAAGAGATCTCACGATACGTGCCTTCTTTTGGAACCCACAACTCAATATCATATTTCTTCACCTGACCTTGCCCTAAATCACCACCACAATTAATCACAGTATGATATGGAATACCAAGTGACTCTATAAATTCTTCGGTATTACGATTTAATTCTTCGTGAAGTGTTACTGACGTTTGATGTGATGCTTCACAGAGAATAACTTGTTCGAATTTATAAAATTCATGCACGCGAATAAGACCTTTTGTATCTTTACTGTGACTTCCTGCTTCACGACGGAAACACGGAGAGAAACCAAGATATTTGAGAGGAAATGTCTGTGCATCAAGAATCTCATCAGCATACATACCCATCAATGGAACTTCTGCAGTACCAGCGAGCGCATCACCGTCTTGCGTCATATAATAATCCTCTGTATCGCCGGGTAAATGTCCTGTACCATAGAGATTTTGCTTGCGAACAATCACTGGAGGAATCACCGGAACAAACCCACGTGATCCAAAAAATTCAAGTGCATAATTCCAAATCGCAAAACAAAGTCGAGCTCCATCGCCAGTTAGGAAATACCCACGGAAGCCGTGAACCTTTGTACCACGTTCAACATCTACCATACGGAGTGCAGTCATGAGTTCAATATGATCTTTTGCTTCAAAATCAAATGATGGTTTCGTCCCCCATTGTTTTACTTCTTGATTCTCGGCGTCACTTTCTCCATCAGGAACAGTCATATCAGGAACATTAGGAACAGCGAGCATTAATGCCTGCCATTCGACCATTGTATCTCGAAGCTCATCTTCTTTTTCTTTTAACTCATCTTTTACGATTCGCATTTCTTCGATCATCTGAGCGCGATGATTTTCTTCGATGCGACCACCGAGGGTGACACTTACTTTGTTTTGTTCTCCTCGAAGAAATTCAACACGCGAGAGGAGTGAGAGTCTTTTTTCATCAGCAACAAGAAGAGCCTCAACATCAAAAGAACTATGCTTCTTTCGGGCTGCTTCTTTAATAAGGTCTTTATTTTCTCGTATAAATTTAATATCCAACATATAGTTATGAGTATACCCCGAAGTATGATTTTTTACAAAAAGTGACTTTATCCATGATATACTTTTTATACATGGAAGATATTCGAATACTTTCAATAAAAGAAATCCCTCCTCAACTTCTCGAAATCCCCCAGCCCCCTAAAAAACTCTTTATACGAGGCACATTACCTGATGCATCATATACGTATCTCGCAGTAATTGGATCTCGAAAACATACCTCATACGGAAGAGATATGTGTGAACGTTTAATACGAGGACTCAAAGGATACCCTATCGCTATCGTCTCAGGACTTGCACTTGGAATCGATACGATTGCACACACAACAGCACTCGATGTTGGGCTCCCTACTGTTGCATTCCCTGGATCAGGACTCGACAGAAATGTCCTTTATCCTCGTACGAATATTCTTCTCGCAGAAAAAATTATTGCACAGGGTGGTTGTTGCATTTCAGAAATGGAACCCCACGAGAAAGCAATGGTGTATTCTTTTCCTCAGCGAAACAGACTCATGGCAGGTATTGCAAGGGCGGTTCTTGTTATTGAAGCAGAAGAAAAATCAGGTACACGGATTACTGCACGTATGGCTATCGACTACAACAGAGATGTTCTTGCAGTTCCTGGGTCTGCACTTTCATCAAATTCAAAAGGTACACACGCACTCATCCGACAAGGAGCGACACCTGTTACAACAAGTGAAGAAATCCTAGAAGCACTTGGATACACACCAACAGAACACCACGATGATAGATTGCGATACAAAGATTGTGGACCAGATGAATTACGTGTACTTGAATTCCTGCGTGAACCACAAGAAAGAGATGTTTTGATTCGCTTGTGTGGTTTTGATATTGCACGAGCAAATGCACTTCTCTCAATCATGGAAATAAAAGATTTAATTCGAGAAGAACTTGGGGAAATACATAAGATTTGACGATTGGTCTATTTGTGCTATAATACAAACAACTTAATATACATGTTATGAAAAAGATAGTTTTTGTTATTTTGCTCTTTTTTTGTTCTCTAACATTCACCTTCGCCCAAAATGATCCACTCACCAAAGGGTCAATTCCCTCAGTCCAAGGTGAAGGAGGAGGACCCGACCCCGATCGAAACGTACCTGTTGATCAAGGAGATATCTTTCTTCTTATTGCTGGAATTGGATTTGCAGTGTGGTACCTAAAGAAAGGCAAAGAAAGAACAACTCTGTTCAAAGAGCCACTCAAAGAATAACTTTAGTAAGCGAACAGCAATTATTTATAAAGCGTCACACATGTGGCGCTTTATTTTTTTATATATACAAAACACAATTATTTGCTAAAAAAACTTCTTTCGTGTAATACTCTAGAATAGCTTATGGCAAATTAGCATCTCGCTACTAGCAAAAACAAAAATGAAATTACTTATCGTAGAGTCACCATCGAAAGCAAAAACAATTGAGAAATATCTCGATGGTGCTTTTACGGTACGTGCATCCGTGGGGCATATTCGTGACCTCCCAAAATCAAACAAGCAAGCAATCGACATCCCTGCAGGATTTGTTCCTCATTACGAAATCTCAAAAGGAAAAGAAAAAGTTGTCAGTGAACTCCAAACACTCGGACACAAAGCAACAGAAATCATGCTCGCAACTGACCCGGACCGAGAAGGAGAAGCAATCGCATGGCACATCGAAGAAATACTTCGTAATGACAAAAAAATAAAAGCACCTATCAAGCGTGTTACTTTTCATGAAATTACAAAAGAAGCAGTAGAAGAAGCACTCAAGAATCCTCGAGATATTGATACAAATTTGCGTCGCGCCCAAGAAGCACGACGTGTACTCGATCGTCTCGTTGGATATGACCTCTCTGGTGTCATCTGGAAAAAAGTTCGCTATGGACTCTCTGCGGGACGTGTACAATCCCCTGCACTCCGCATCATCATGGAACGTGAGCGAGAAATTCGTGCATTCGTACCTGAGCAATACTGGGTACTCGAAGGATTGTTCCAAACAACAAAAAAGGAATCCCTCACACTCTCGTGCGTCGAAGAACCGCGTGATCGAAAAATTGTAGATACTATTCTTTCACTTGGTAAAAAAGAAGTCTGGGAAGTTAAAGATGTTAAAGCATCAGAACAAAAACGCTCCCCTCGTGCACCATTTACCACATCGACACTCCAGCAAACAGCCTCAACTCGCCTTGGCTTCTCGCCATCACGCACGATGCAAGTCGCACAAAAACTCTACGAGCAAGGGTTCATCACCTACATGCGTACAGACAGTACCAACCTCGGAGCACAAGCACAGGCGCAGATTCTCGCTCTTGTTGAAAAGAAATACGGTAAAGAATACGCTGAAGCTCATACCTATAAAACAAAATCAAAAAACGCCCAAGAAGCCCACGAAGCAATTCGCCCAACACATGTCGAATCAATGAACGAAGGAGCAAATGAAGAGCAAAAACGTCTCTATCGACTCATCTGGGAGCGAGCAGTGTCTTCACAGATGACCGACGCAAAACTCATGAAGACAAAAATCATCGCTAATATCACACATGGCGAAATTCCTGACTTTACTGCCAATGGTTCACGAGTACTCTTCCCTGGATGGCTCTCGGTTGATACAGAAGCACGGGGTGAAGACGTCGAGCTTCCACTTGTAGAAGTGGGACAAAAATTAAAATTACTCGAACTCAAAGATACAGAGAAAGCAACTGAACCACCAAACAGATACACCGAAGCAGGACTCGTCAAAGAACTCGAAGCACGTGGAATCGGTAGACCATCAACATACGCATCTATCATGAAAACTATTGAAGAGCGTGGATACGTCACAAAAGAAGGACGCACACTCTTCCCGACTGATACGGGAGATGTTGTTTCGAGTTTCCTTGAAAATAATTTCGCAGAATATATCAGTGATACTTTCACTGCTGAAATGGAAGATGAACTCGATGAAATAGCCGAAGGTAAACGCGAATACGTAAAAACGTTGAAAGATTTCTATATTCCATTCCAAAAAGACGTCAAAGAAAAAGATAAACTCGCTAAAGCGACAAACATGGGTGAAGCACCTGAAGATATGAAGTGCCCAAAATGTGGGGCTTCGATGATCATCAAACTCGCCCGCAATGGTAAATTCTATTCATGTTCAAAATACCCCGACTGTGATGGTGCCCGAACACTTGAAGGTAATGAACTCGAAGGACCAAAAGAAACTGGTGAAATGTGCCCACTCTGTGGCGAGAAGAAGGGTAAATCAGGTGGTGGTAAACTCGTCATACGTCAAGGAAAATTCGGTGCATTCATTTCGTGCTCACGATATCCAAAATGTAAATTCATCAAAGAAGACGAAGAAGAAAAGAAAAAGAAGCTCACAGGAGTACAATGCCCTACCTGTAAAAAAGGTGAAATGATGGAACGACGAGGACGATTTGGGATTTTCTACTCATGTTCAAATTATCCAGATTGTAAAAATGCCATCAAAGCAAAACCAACAGGAAATATCTGCGACCTCTGCGGAAGCCTCATGATGGAAGGCACAAAAACTATCCCAGAACGATGCTCGAATAAGATGTGCAAAATGCACAACCCGCATAAGTTAGGAGAAAATATAACGAATAATAAAAAATAAAACCCTATTACAGGGTTTTATTTTTTATGGTATATAATATCTATATGGAAACACAGACACAGATAGACGAAATCATCTCTCTTGTAAAACATCTCGACCCTTCAGGTAAAACACTTATTGAAAAAGCGTATCTTTGTGCACAAAAAGCACATGATGGTCAAACACGTAAAAGCGGTGAACCGTATTTTATTCACGTATTTGCAACAGCAAAAAACCTTACAGAGCTTGGTATGGGCCCGACTGTAATCGCGGCGGGTTTCCTGCATGATGTACTTGAAGATACAGAAACAACAGAAGAAGAATTAGAAAAAGAATTTGGCACAGAGATTGTAGGACTGGTCAAAGGTGTCACTAAACTTGGTACGGTAAAATACAAAGGTATTGAACGAAATGTAGAAAATCTTCGTAAATTTTTTGTATCAATGACCGAAGACCTGCGTGTGCTTGTCATCAAACTTGCAGACAGACTACACAATATCCAGACACTCGAACACGTTCGACCAGATAAACAAAAACGTATTGCACTTGAAACACTCGAAGTGTACGCACCACTCGCAAATAGACTCTCTATGGGTCGACTCAAGGGTAAACTCGAAGACAGTGCATTTCGTTTTGCCTATCCAAAAGAATACGAGGAAGTACGTACTCTTCTCGCTGAAAAATCAGATGCTGAAGAAAAATACCTTCATGAGGTACATGACATACTCCAACAAAAACTCCAAGAACACAAGATTGAAGCTCGTGTTGATTACAGACAAAAGCATCTCTACTCGCTGTGGTGTAAATTAAAAAAATACGATATGGATATTGGTAAAATCTACGATATTATCGCGATTCGTGTTGTTGTTAAAAATATCGAAGATTGTTATCACACACTCGGTATTATTCACGGTACATGGAAACCGCTCCCCGAGAGAATCAAAGACTACATTGCAACCCCAAAACCAAACGGATACAAATCACTTCACACGACAATCTTCTCTGGTACTGGTGGTATCGTTGAAATACAAATCAGAACAGAATCAATGCATGACGAAGCAGAAAACGGTGTTGCTGCACACTTTGCATACAAAGAAAAAGGAGCTCACCAAAAAGAAGTTGATACAAAAAAATTTGAATGGATAAACCAACTTCGTGATATCAACCAAGAAATAACTTCTCCAGAGAAATTCCTGAAAGAAATCAAAATGGACTTTTTTAAGGACCGCGTGTTTGTATTCACACCTAAAGGTGAAATCATTGATCTACCTGAGGATTCGAGTGCGATTGATTTTGCGTATGCAATCCATACCGACATCGGCAATCACGCCCAAAATGCAAAAATAAACGGCAAAATGGTAGCGCTCCACACCAAACTCAAGAATAAAGATATCATCGAGATTCATACAAATAAAAATACAAATCCATCTTCGAAATGGCTCGCACACGCAAAAACGGGTCTCGCTCGAAAACATATCAATGCACACCTCAAAGAAAATAGTCTTCTCTCAAAATTCCGCTCGTTTGCAAAATTCTAATATAAAACACCCGTACAGAATGTACAGGTGTTTTATATTTTAGAGTGAAAAATTCTTGATATTATAGAGATCAATATCTTCTTCTGTTTGCTTGATTTCATCTTCGTCGCGGTCATCAATCAAATGCATTTCATCTGATTCCATATCGGGGGTATTTGTCACCACGATTGGTGTATCTATTTTCTGAGATGCAATGAAATTTTCGAGCATTTCACTTGGATTCTTGTTTTGATTTGATTTGATTAAATCAAGTATCGTCCGAAGATCATCATGGGTAAAGAAATCGATTGTAATATACCCCCCATTTTCTTTTCGTTCGATATGTACACGAGTACCAAGGCTTTCTTGAAGTTTTTCTTCCATTTCAGCAATCTCAGGATCGGGCATATATTCCTTTTTACGAACACGGTCAAAAGCGATTTTTCGAGCAGCTTTTTCTGCATCACGAACAGTCATTTTCTTAAAAACAATTTCTTTAAAGAGAACCATTTGTTCTTCTGGTCTGTCTGCGAGCATGAGAATCGGTCGTGTGTGACCCTCGCTTATCTTTCCGGCAGATAATGCATCGAGAATCTCTTGTGGAAGCGCAAGAAGGCGAAGTGTATTTGAAACATATTCACGACTCTTGCCAACTTTCATACCAACCTGCCCATGTGTGAATTTAAATTCCTCAACAAGACGGAAAAAAGCACGGGCTCGCTCAACAGCATTTAAATCTTCACGTTGGAGATTTTCAATAATCGCAAGTTCGAGTTTTGCCATACTGTCATCACCGACACGGATGATAACAGGCACTTGATCAAGTCCTGCAAGCTTAGATGCACGAAGACGACGTTCACCAGCAATGAGTTCATACTCAACACTAATACCCTCATCTTCTCTTTGGACTTCGATACGAGACACAACGAGTGGCTGAAGTACACCATACTGACGAATAGAATCAGAGAGGTCACGTAAACGAGCCTCATCGAACTCACGACGTGGTTGAAATGGGTTTGGTTTGATTTTAGAAGTTTCTACCCAGAAAATTGAATTACTATATAACTGTGACATGTTGTGTATTTTAGCATAGATTACGAAGAGAGAAAAATTATGTGTATATTGAAAAAAAACACAAAAGCGTGTATACTCCCCTTTGTATGCGTCGGTGGTGGAGTGGTCTATCACATCAGACTGTAAATCTGACGGCCTTGGCCTTCGTTGGTTCGAATCCAACCCGGCGCACAAAAGTAAAAAATCAAGCTCTGGCTTGGTTTTTTACTTTTGTGCGAACCATAAAAACATTCCCTTATTTCATATTTAATGATATAAATTCTTTATGTCTTCTAAAACTATCATTACTGCACTTCTTATTATCGTACTTATTGCAATTGCGGTGATTTTTTCTAATACAAATATGGATAGAAATTTTGGTACGACACCTATTCCATTCTCACAAAATATATTCAATCAAAACACTTCGTCAAAAACAATCGAAGAAACAATCATTACCACAACAGAGGACACTTTAGATGCTCAAAATCCATACATACGCCAACCATTCTCTGTATACACAAATCAATCTCCTGTATTCACCTATCCCCCACAGACAAATCCGCAAGTACCCCAAACACCTACACAAAATACACAATGTCCCTCAGTACAAACACGTGCACTATGGGTCTGGGATTCTGATATCATCACAAATACCAGCGAGCGTTCTACACTACTCTCCTTTGCATCATCACGAAATATCAATACATTGTATATAGAAAGTTACGGTATTATTACCGGTAATTCGACAACAGACAAAAATAACCTCGCTGACCTTATCCGTATTGCATATGACCAATGTATTTCTATTGAACTTCTTGCCGGTGAAAGTGAGTGGTATCTACCAAGTAATCATTCATCTGCTGTTAACTTCGCCCAAAAAGCAGTTGATTTCACCCGAGGTCTATCTATCAAGCCAAAGGCAATTCACCTCGATGTAGAGCCATACGGATACTCGAGTGGTTCACTCTGGGATGCAAACAACGGTACAAACCGAGGTGCAATTCTCTCTGACTATATTTCAATGCTTACAAAAGTAAAATCAACCCTTGGAAACACCCTACTTCTCAATGTCGACGTACCATTCTGGTATGACAGTGCAAGTGGGCTTCAAGGTTCTGGGGCAGCATATTTCTCAAAACAAATTATGGATACTGTTGATATCATGACAATCATGGATTATCGAGATACTGCATTTGGAGTAAAATCATCAGGAGAAATTATTTCATCAAAAAATGAAAGTTCGAATGGTATTTACGATCTCGGATATGATGAAGTCGCCTACGCAAATAGTATTGGTAAAAAAGTCATCATTGGAGTAGAAACAAAATGTTTCTCTGATTCAGCATCTGCACAAATCACCTTCTGTGGAACACGCACTGTCGGAAATCAAACAATCAAAAAGGGTGTCTCATTCCTCGCACATGAACTCGAGAAAGTCCGTACTGCTTTTAGCTCTCTTGCAAGTTTCGGTGGTACCGCAATTCATCACTACGACTCATATCAAACTCTTCCACAATCATATTAAACAAAACCCTCACACGTGTGAGGGTTTTGTTTAATATTTACATATTTCGAATTGTTGATTTTGTCATCTTTACAGGAGATTCAATTTTCTTCCCACCAGATGATCGGGCAAGCTTTTTCATTTCAATCACAAGTTCATTATCTTTTAGTGCAACAATGACAACATCTCCTTTCTTTACGCCTTTCCCAATAATAAATGACGCCACAGGATTGAGAATTTTATTCTGAATAAGACGATTGAGTGGTCGAGCGCCGTATTCTGGTGTGTATCCTTCTTTTGCCAGATACGAAAGTGCCTCAGATGATATCTCAAGTGTAATATCTTTTGAAAGCAAACGCTCTCGAACAATAGAAATCTTGAGATCAACAATCGTACGAATAACACTTTCAGGCAAAATATCAAAGACAATAATATCATCAAGTCGATTGAGAAATTCTGGACGGAAATGATCCTTCAAAGACGCAAGAACTTTGTCCTTTGTTGCCTGGTACTCGTCTTTCTTTGAATTGTTTGTAAAACCAAGTGATTCCATTTTCTCAATCAAATGTGAACCAATATTTGACGTAAGGATAATCACTGTATTTTTGAAGTTTACAACTCGGCCCTTAGCATCAGTGAGGCGTCCTTCATCAAGCACTTGAAGTAAAATATTAAACACTTCAGGGTGTGCCTTTTCTATTTCATCAAAAAGAATTACAGAATATGGGCGATGACGTACAGCCTCAGTAAGATTCCCTGCTTCATCATAACCAACATAGCCTGGAGGTGAACCAATAAGTTTTGAAACACTATGACGTTCCATGTACTCACTCATATCTACACGAATAAGTGCCTTGTCGTCATTAAATAAAAACTGTGCAAGAGCTTTTGTAAGCTCTGTCTTACCAACACCAGTAGGACCCAAGAACATAAATGAACCAATTGGTTTATTTGGATCAGAAATCCCTGCACGGCTGAGACGGATCACGTTTGCAATCTTTGCCAGTGCTTCATCTTGACCTACAACACGATTCTTGAGTTCTTCTTCCATATGTGCGAGTTTCTGTCTTTCTTCTTCGAGCATTTTTGAAAGAGGGACACCTGTCCATCGAGACACCACTTCTGCGATATCTTCAGCAGTAATTTCTTCTTTGAGAATACGTCGTGACTTTTGCAACTTTTTTAATCGTGCGAGTTTTATCTCAAGTTTCTTCTCAAGATCAGGAATACGGCCATAGCGTATCTCAGCAGCACGAGCAAGGTCAGCACGCATTTCAGCATTTTCACCTTCAAGGCGAAGCGTATCAAGTTCTTTTTTGATTGAACGAATCTCTGAAACTGTTTCTTTTTCGTTTTTCCATTTTAATTCAAGTTCTCGAGTTTTCTCTTTGAGATTACTAATCTCTTTATCGATATCTTTGATACGAGCTTGTGTATTTCGTTTCTCTGATGATTTTTCATGAGCAGAAATATCTGAAAGAAGTGCTTCCTTTTCAATTTCAAAACGCATAATTTTACGATCAGTATCTTCGAGGACTTGTGGTTTATTTTCAAGTGCAAGACGAAGTGACGATGCAGCTTCATCGATCAGGTCAACAGCCTTGTCTGGCAAATAACGATTGGTGATGTATCGAGTCGAGAGTTGGACTGCAGCAATAATTGCATCATCAGTAATTCGAATACCGTGGAATAATTCATATTTTTCTTTAAGTCCACGAAGAATCGCAATTGCATCATCAGTATTTGGTTCATCTACATAAATAGGCTGGAAACGACGTGCAAGCGCAGGATCCTTTTCGATATGTTTTTGATACTCCTTAAGTGTTGTTGCACCGATTACATGCATTTCACCTCGTGCAAGGGCAGGCTTTATCATATTTGAAGCATCGAGTGACCCTTCTGCACCACCAGCACCTACGATAGTATGGAGTTCGTCAATAAAGAGAATAATTTTACCTTCTGACTTTTTAATTTCTTTCATGATACCACTGAGACGTTCCTCGAACTCTCCACGATATTTGGTACCAGAAAGAAGAAGTCCTAAATCAAGTGCGATTAATTCTTTGTCTTTGAGTGATTCAGGAACATCATTACGTGCAATACGAATCGCAAGTGCTTCAGCGACAGCGGTTTTTCCTGTACCTGCTTCACCGATAAGAATCGGATTATTTTTTGTACGACGAGAAAGAATCTGCATCATCCGCATAATTTCTGTATCGCGACCAATCACAGGATCGAGCTTATCTGCTCGTGCAAGGTCTGTCAGGTTGCGAGTAAACTTTGTAAGCATCTTTGGCTTCTTTGCCGTTGATGTATCGACACCACCTTCACTCTGAAGCAAGGAGAGTACAGAAATAACAGCATCTTTTGTAATTTTGAAACGAGAAAGGAGGTGCTGTGCTTCACCTGGTGTTTCAATAAGAGAAAGAAATAGATGTTCTGTTGAAACAAATTCATTCTTCATATCGTGTGCAACCTTTGTTGAGTGTTCAATAGCCTGTGCAAGATCAGGAGTGAGGTAGATCTGATACGATTGTGTCATTGTATTTTTATTCTCTGGCGATTCAATCATTTCAAGGAGATTATCAGTCAGAAGAATCGAATCAATATCCATACGGTCAAGAATTGACGCAACCAAAGAATCCTCTTGTGTCATAAGAGCAGTTAAAAGATGGAGTCCGTTTACATGATTCTGACCACGCTCAATCGCAATCTCATGAGCCTTTCGAATCACCTCCTTTGCTTTTGTTGTAAAGTGGTTAAATGGTGGCATAGTGTTTATTTTATACAATAATTAATTTGTAGTGTCAACTTTTGTATCGTTTACTTCAACGGGTACTTTGAGTTTTGTTTTTGAAACAACCATGAGCATACTTAATCCATTATCAAATTTCTTTAAAAGTTTTGCTTTGTAAAACGTATCTCCAAGTGCAACTGTGTGCTCTTCCCCTCGAGAGACTACTGTCCCATCAATCAAAATAAGACCAGTATCAGAAATCACCACACCTTGACCGAGAACAAAGAATGCATCAGGCACAACATCAGGATTTACATTTTCGCCCGCTGGGAGTGGAGGATAGATATCAACGAGTGTTGTACCATTGCTTGGGATAATCCCCTTTTGCTCAACAGGAACTGGTACTGTTGTCACTTTTTCAATAGTTCTTTGAATCACATTATTAATAGTCTGAGGAACACTTTGAGGCATTTGTTGCATAAGAGATACTGTGACAATACCCGTCGCAAGTGAGACGACAAAGGAGATAAGGAGTGCGAGCAATATAAGTTGTGGTTTGTTTAAATCTTTAATATCCATCCCGTTTAGAAGCAGGTCGCGGTCGTAATTAACCACACTCTGCGTAAATTAAGTTAAATAAAATAGTTACTAAAATTACCCCATATTATAAGAAAACCGTGACCGCGGCTTCTAACGGGATCCATATAAGGTAGTATACCACAGCAGTCAAACCTATTTCCACTTCTTGTATTTTTGAAGAATAGATGAAAGGTTTTTGATACATGCGTCAATATCATTCTTTTTTGTTCCGCGTCCCATTGAGATACGAATAGAATCATTTGAGTGTTTTGTATCGTTCGAACTACGACGAAGCATTGCAATCACATGTGAACCAGTATCATTGTCACTGGCACACGCACTTCGCTCAGAAACAAGTATCCCCTTCGCATCAAGCTCAATCACAAGAAGCTCACTTGAAATTCCAGCAATAGAAATATTTATGTTATTAGGAAGACGATTTTTCTCATCACCATTCACGATAATTTCATATCCAGATTCTTGAGAGAGTGTACGTAATTTTTCAATTCCATATTCACGAAGTAGAACAAGCCGAGCAGATTCTTTCTCTTTTATCTTTGTCGTTTTAAGAAGTGCGTACCCAATGCCTACAATAGCAGAGACATTTTCTGTACCAGAACGCAAACCAAATTCCTGACCACCACCAGCATAGAGTGGTGCGAGAGTAACACTTCTTTTTTTAAATAATACACCAACACCTTTTGGTCCGTATATTTTTGATCCATTAAAAGAAAGTAAATCAACACCGAGCTTTTCAATATTTTCAGTAAAGAGATAATTCATCGCCTGACAGGCATCCGTATGAAAGAGCGGATAGGAAAACGAATGTATTTTTTTAAAATGTCGAATCTCTTTTGCAATTTCTTCTATTGGTTGAATTGTACCTATTTCATTGTTGGCATACATTACAGAGACAAGAACAGTCTCAGGACGAAGTGCATCACGAACATCCTTTGGGTTTACGATTCCCTTCTCATTGATTGATATATACGTAACCATAGCTTTCCCTTCTTTTTCTAACAGTCGACAGTTTTCAAGTACAGCACTATGTTCAATACTTGTTGTTATGATATGAGGAAGATGGGTGCCCACATAATTCTTTACAGCTCCGTGTATCGCAAGAGCAACACTCTCCGTACCACTTCCGGTAAAGATAATTTCATCACTATGCGCTGATAAAGATTTCGCTACAGATTCTCGTGCGTGCTCTACATATCTGCGAGCAACAATACCGAGTGTGTGTACCGCACTCGGATTTGCACCTTTTATCTGGTCCTCACAATCAGACATTACCTGACGACAAATAGGGTCAAGTGAAGTAGATGAAGCGTGGTCGAGATATATTTTTTTTGTATTACGCAGAGGATTCCACATGTAGACCACTATATCACAGCATTGTAAAAAATGCTTTTGTAGTATATACTCTTTGTCAGTATGAGTACTCTACTTCTTTTTTACATACTTGCAGGAATAATCGTTATTCTCTTGGTCTGGATACTCTTGATCGAGCGTCGGTTGCGAATCTTTTTTTCTGGAACACAAGCAAAAAATCTTGAAGATATTTTTACTGCACTTATCACCAATATTCGAGAGCTTCAAGAGAAAAACGACGCCACAGATGCTCGTCTTACTATCGTCGACAAACGACTCAACACTTCAATCAGAAGTATTCAAACGCGACGATTTAATCCCTTTGAAGACGCAGGAAGCAATCAAAGTTTTGCTATCTCATTTTTAAATGACGAAGGAGATGGTGTTATTATTTCAAGTCTCTACGCACGAGACAGAATGAGCATTTTTGCAAAACCAATTTCAAAAGGAACATCAGAATTTGATCTTTCAGATGAAGAGCGTGATGTGCTCAAAAAATCACAACAATAATTATTATATATGCCCACACCACACACACAACAAAATACAATCACACGACCACCTGTTGTCGTTATTATGGGGCATGTTGACCACGGCAAATCAACACTTCTTGACTATATCCGCAAGTCAAATATCGTAAGCGGTGAAGCTGGTGGTATCACCCAGCATATTTCAGCTTATGAAGTAGCACACAAGAGCGAAGCTGGTGAAAACAGACTCATTACATTCCTCGATACTCCCGGACACGAAGCATTTTCAAAAATGCGTGCTCGTGGTGCAACAACAGCAGATATTGCAATCCTTGTCGTATCAGCAGAAGATAGCGTCAAGACACAAACACTTGAAGCCTACCAAACAATCATTGACAGCAAGATTCCCTATATTGTTGCGATCAATAAAATAGACCGCCCAAATGCAAATGTAGAGAAGGTAAAAATGGACCTTGTAGAAAAAGGAATTTACCTTGAAGGATTTGGTGGTGATATCCCTTTTGTACCCATTTCGGCAAAAGAAGGAACTGGTATTCCTGAATTATTGGATATGATTATCCTTGTTGCAGATATGCAGGCACTCACCGGTGACCAAAATGCCACCGCACGTGGTGTGATTATCGAAGCACACAGAGACCCAAAACGAGGTATCTCAGCAACTGGTATTATTAAAAATGGCACACTTTCTGCTGGTATGTTTGTTGTAGCAGGAACAAGTATGGTCAATACTCGCATCATGGAAAATTTCCTAGGAAAAGCAATCAAAAGTGTTTCTTTTTCATCCCCTGTTTCTCTTGTTGGGTTTGATAGTATGCCTGATGTTGGAAGTACATTTGAATCATTTGCAACAAAAAAGGAAGCTGAAGCATATATCACTGAATGGAAAAGTATCGAACACGAATCATCATCTCTTTCACCAGAAAAAATTACATCCAAGAAAACAATTCCCCTTATTATCAAAACAGATGTTATGGGAACGATTGAAGCACTTGAAAAAGAAATCTCAAAAATGAACACTGACGATATTTCATTTAAAATTATCGGTAAAGGTGTTGGTGCTATCAATGAAAATGACCTCAAGATGGCACATGTGAACAAAGAAAGTATTATCGTTGGATTCAATACAAAACTCGACACAGGAGCACGTGATCTCAATGAATCATTCAAGGTAACTGTTCAAACATTTGATATTATCTACAAACTCACTGACTGGCTCAAAGAGATTGTAGAAGAACGACGTCCACGAATCGAAAGCATGGAAACAATCGGAACACTCAAAGTCTTGAAGACATTTAGTGCAACAAAAGACAAGCAAGTTATCGGTGGAAAAGTAACCCTTGGGCACATTACCGAAGGAGGTACGGTTCGAGTAATGCGTCGTGACTTTGAAATTGGTCGCGGTAAAATCGTTGGGATGCAAATCAATAAAACAAAAGTAAAACACGTCGAAGAAGGGACTGATTGCGGACTCCTCGTAGAAGCAAAAATCGATATTGCACCAGGTGATGTACTCGAAGTATTTACAATAACCATCATATAATATGGCTGAACATAGAGAAGAAAAAATCGCACAAAATATCAAAGAAATCGCGGCACTTTGGATTGAAAAAGAAGGTGGACCATCATCGCTTATTACAGTTACGCGTGTATTACTCTCTCCTGACCGTCGGAATGCAAAAATACTCCTCACAACAATCCCTCGAGAAAAAGAACAGGCTGCCTATGGTTTTGTACGACGAAACCTTGGTGAAATACGAGCAGAACTAACACGAAGACTTCGAATCCACCCAATTCCATTCCTTGATGTAGCGATCGATGAAGGAGAAAAGAATCGCCAGAAAATTGACGATTTACTCTTAAATGGGTAGTATAAAAAATACGGCCTAGTCGCCAAGTGGTAAGGCAAAGATCTGTCTCCCTTCGGGAGATCTCCCGTAGGGAGACAAAATAACTATGTATACTGTATATATACTTAAAAGTATAAAAAATGGTTTTATATATATTGGTAGTACTGAAAATTTTGAAAATAGATTTAAAATGCACAACAGTGGTAGGGTAAAATCAACAAAAGGATACAGACCCTGGAAATTAATAGAAATACGAAAATTTTCCACACGAAGTGAAGCAGTAAAAGAAGAGTTATTTTTAAAAACAGGACAACAAAAAGAATTACTGAGAATAAAATATTCTTAATACCCTGGTGTGGTGGCGAAGTGGTAACGCTGCGGTCTGCAAAACCGCCATTCGCGGGTTCGATTCCCGCCCACACCTCAATCAAATAAAATTGTTTGATTAAAAATATACATGCCCGGGTGGCGGAATTGGTATACGCGCTAGTCTTAGGAACTAGTGGAGCAATCCTTGGAGGTTCAAGTCCTCTCCCGGGCACCATTTAAAAATCCGTACTTTAGTACGGATTTTTAAATGGTGCCCGGAACAAAGTGTACAAACACTTTGTGTGAGAGGACTTGAAAACCTTGAGTATATTTTCGAGAATGTAATCATTTGAGAAAATACGAAAGGTATACAGAATCTGTAAGATTCAAGATTCCTCTCTTTTATAGTAAAAATATATGTCTTGCCCGTGTGTTTACTATGTACGGTCTTTATATTTGTGCCCGGAACAAAGTGTACAAACACTTTGTGTGAGAGGACTTGAAAACCTTGAGTATATTTTCCAAAAACACAGGAAATCTTCTACTATTGACAAATATGATGTATTTGCTATAATATGAGTCAGTTCTTAAATATATTGTTTAACCTTTAAAAATTAAAACGTATGAGAAAAACGTTTGAAAATGATGTGGGAGGTTCAACCTTCAATTATCGCCTGATGGGCACAAAAAATATTGCTGTAAAAGAAACCGGTGCCGGTACCGCCCCCAGTTCTGGAGGCTGCTGCTAACCACAAAAAAGGAGGGTCAATGAACCCAAAACAAAAAGACGGTAGGCGTTATAGGCCACCATAACAAGATCCTCGTGAGTATTCACGAGGATTTTTTGTATCACTCCAAGATAAAAATAATTGACATTTATGAAAAATACTATATAATACAGAAAAATACACACACGCAAATATGGCAGAAACCCAACCAGACCGCAAAATTCTTAAAACACAAAAAGACATTTTGTGTCACCTACAAAAAGAGGGAGTATCCCCTGCAACAAAAGAGTTCTTTCTCTCGTCAGATTTTCCAAATGGAATGATTAAAAGTGAAAACGTGCAAACATATGCTGAATATATTGCACTCAGAGCTTCCACCCTTGGTAGTTCAAGTATTCCACCATTTGTTGAGTTACCTAAAAAATTTGACAAAAAATCAAACCCTAGCAAATGCATGCTTGATGAACTTGAAAAAGTTCTCTCTGAAATAGGCATACGGTCGCATTTCCTGGAAAATTCACCCCATTCCTTTATTATGCTTTCATTCATAGAAATTGAGTGAGAGTACCTCGAAAAGCACGCCTACAAGCGTGCTTTTTATGTATATTGCAATTTGGTCATAATTATAGTAGTATTATTGCATGACGATTATTGCTACTGTGTTACCGTATATACAGATTATTCTTTCTGTAATCCTTATTGGCGCAATCTTACTCCAACAAACAGGAGCTGGCGCAGGAGGTGTACTAGGAGGAGGCGATGGAGGTGGACTTCATCATACTCGCCGAGGTTTTGAAAAGTTCCTCTTTACCACTACGATTGTAGTCGGTATCCTTTTTGTACTCTCTGCACTTGCGGCAATACTCGTTAAGTAACGAAGATTTTTAGTTATCGAGATTACCAATACTAATTTTTACATCCCGTATACAATACGGTGATGTCTCCTATGCACACTCTTATATCATTCTTTAAAGAATTTAAAGTTCCCAAAAAACGAGAACTTATTTCTGCATTTTCTTCTTTTTCACAAAAACAATTTTTTATATTTCTTGGAACTGTTGTTGTTGCTTGTATCGCAACAATCCTTCTTGTGTCTCGAATCAATTCCCTTTTTCTCGTAGAAATTCCTGCTGACGGAGGAAAAATACGCGAGGGTATTATTGGAATACCAAGCCTCGTCAACCCAGTTCTTGCACTTTCTGATGCAGACAAAGACCTTACTTCAATAGTCTATTCAGGCCTCATGCGTAAAATGCCTGATGGTCGATTTATTCCAGACCTCGCAGAATCATATGACATCTCAGCAGATGGAACACTCTATACGTTTACACTCAAAAAAGACATTGTATTCCACGACAATACACCTGTTACTGTCGATGACATCATCTTTACTATAGAAAAAATCCAAGACCCACTTATCAAAAGTCCTCGAAAAATTGCATGGGATGGTATTACTGTTGAGAAAATAGACGAATCAACTGTCGCATTCCGACTCAAGAAGCCATACATTTCATTCATGAACAATACAACAACAGGAATTCTTCCTTCTCATCTCTGGAAAAATGTTACCCCTTCAGAATTTGGAGTATTCCCTCTCAATATCAAAGCAATTGGTTCTGGTTCATTCAAAATCACTTCTGTTGTTCGAACAAAAGATGGTGTACCAGAATCCTACACACTCACACGTTTCAATAAATTCGCACTTGGTATTCCTCATATAAAAGAAATTACATTTATTTCGTACGCAAATGAAAATACTCTTCTTAAGGCACTTCTCAATGGTTCAATAGACCAAGCGAGTGGTATTAGCCCTGATGAAGCAACAGCAATTGAAAAAGCTCACTCGGCAATCCATACATCAACATTACCCCGAACATTTGGTATCTTTTTTAATACACAACAAAATAAAATATTTACAGACACTGCAGTCGTAAAAGCATTTGATAAGGCACTCGACCGAGAAGATATTATCAATCAAGTACTCTATGGGTATGGTAAACCAATCAATTCTCCAATTCCAGATTCATTTATCGCAGGTGATACACATACCTACAATTCATCATTTTCATCAATTGAAGAAGCAGAATCAATCCTACAAAAAGCAGGTTGGATACGTGGCGATGACGGTATTAGACGAAAAGGTGGAACAAAAGTTGTCACCCAAACAAAAAAAGTAAATGGTAAAACAGTCACACAAAAAACAACAGTCAAAACACCTGAGGCACCAATGATCCTCTCGTTCTCTCTTACGACAGGAGATACTCCTGAATTAAAAGAGACTGCATTACTTATCAAAACTCAACTCGAAAAAATAGGTGCAGTAGTTGATATCGAAAAAGTATACGAAACAGGAAAGCTCAACCAAGTAATCCGAGCTCGAGACTATGAAGCACTCTTCTTTGGTCAGGTGGTCAACAACGAATCAGACCTCTTCTCATTCTGGCATTCATCACAGCGAACAGACCCTGGTCTCAATATCGCATTGTATAGCAACCAAACCATCGATGGACTACTCGAAAAAGTACTCCAAACACGAGATACAAAACAACGAGCAACTCTCTACCAAAGCATGATTCGTGAATTCCAAGAAAGAACACCTGCACTCCTCCTCTATTCGCCAACATATATTTACGCAACATCAAAAAATCTTAAAAATATTTCAATCGAAACACTAACAATTCCATCCGATCGCTTTGCGTCAATACATACATGGTATGCAAACACAGACAACGTCTGGAAAATATTTACTAAATAAATTATTACACTATGAACGAATTACCTAAACCACAAACAGCACCACAGAGACCAAAACACACTCGCCCGTTTAATGCACGAAAAAACCAGAACCCTAACCCTTCACAAGGAAAACCAAAACACGGAGAAGGCCACCAATCTCGCACTGACAACAAGCAAAGCCGTGGAAGTTACCAATATGGCTCAAACAAAGGAGGCCGAAGACCAAAAGCAGTCGCCCCTACAGAACAAAACAAACCAACTCCTCAAAAGAGACGGACACCATCTATCCCTGCACCAGAGAAAGGTGTTATTCGAGTTATTCCACTTGGTGGCGTAGAAGAAATCGGAAAAAACATGACAGCTATCGAAATCGGTAATGATATCATCGTCATCGATGCTGGTATGCAATTCAAAACAGAAGATACTCCTGGTATTGACTATATCATTCCAAATACAACATACCTCGAAGAACGTAAGGACAAGATTCGTGCAATGATTGTCACACATGGACACTTAGACCACATTGGTGGTATTCCGCTTGTGATGAGTCGCATTGGAAATCCCCCACTCTATTCTCGAAATCTTTCTATCTTGATGATGAAAAAACGACAAGAAGAATTCCCTCATCTTCCTGCCCTCAACTGTCAGATTGTTGAGAAAGATTCTGTTATCTATGCAGGTGAAATGCGTATCAGATTCTTTGGAGTGACCCACACAGTACCAGATTCTATGGGTATCGTTATTGAAACACCGTACGGTTCAATCGTTAACCCTGGAGACTACAAACTCGACCATATCGATGGTATTGTTTCTGATCAAGAACAAAAAGAATACGCATTCTTTGATAAAGAAAAAGTACTTCTTTTACTTACTGATTCGACAAACGTAGACAATGAAGGATTCTCTCTTCCTGAAATAAAAGCACATCAAGGACTTGAGAATCTCATCAAACAAGGAACTGGTCGTATTATTATCGCAGCATTTGCATCACACCTTACTCGACTTATCAAAGTAGTAGAGGTTGCTGAAGCACTCGGTAAAAAAGTTGTCTTTGATGGTCGCTCAATGAAAACAAACATCGAAATCTGTGAACAAGCAGGACTTTTCCACCCAAAGAAAGGTACTGTTATTCCTATCGAAGATGTCGATAAATACCCTCCAAATAAAATCATTATCATGATGACTGGTGCTCAAGGAGAAGAATTCGCTTCTCTCGGCCGTGTTGCAAACAAAACACACAAGAAATTCACAATCAAACCAGGTGATACTATTATTCTCTCTGCTTCAGTTGTCCCAGGAAATGAAATCGCTGTAGAACGCATGAAAGATAATCTTGCACGAAGTGGTGTAAAGATTATTAGTTACCGTACAAGTGAAGAAACAATTCACGCTACAGGACACGGAAACCAAGAAGATATCAAGTGGCTTCACCGAAAAACTCATCCAAAATTCTTTATTCCAATTCACGGAAACCACTACCGTCTCAAGCTCCACAAAGAACTTGCAATGTCTCTTGGTATGTCCGAAGAAAATATTGTTGTTCCTGATAATGGTTCGATTGTTGAAATCGTTGATAATGGTGAGAAAATCACCGTAAGAAAAGAAAAAGCACCAGCCTCACCAATGATGGTTGATGGATTCTCTGTCGGAGACGAACAAGAAGTTGTTATTCGTGATCGTCAAATGCTTGCAGAAGATGGTATGTTTGTCCTTATTGCTACCATAGACTCTGTCACAGGAAAACTCCGAAAATCTCCAGATATCATCTCGCGTGGATTTATCTACCTCAAGGAAAACCAAGATCTTCTTCATCAGGTGCGTCTTATTATCAAAAAGACAATTGAGGATGAAACTCGAGGCTCAAATCCAATCAATTTTGATATGGTAAAAACAACACTGGGAGATAATATTTCAAAATTCCTCTTCCAGAAAACAGCCAAGCGTCCACTTGTCATCCCTGTACTTCTCAATATCTAATCCCCATGACACTACCAAAAATATATAGAATGTACGTACTCTCGTTCTTCTTTACGCTCCACGTTGCACTTTCTGCATACGCAAACTCAACATTCCTCACTACGGTTATGCCAGAGAAGTATGTTGGTATGGTATACACCCTCGCCTCGTTGATTGCACTGATACTCCTGACACGAAGTGCGCACCTTCTTCAGTATTTTGGTAATAAAAAACTCATCCTTTGGCTTCTTCTTGTAAATATGCTCGCACTCGTTGGGCTTATTACTATCAAATCACCTCTTGCGATTGTTGCATCATTAATATCATTCCTTGCGACAAATACCTTGATATCACTCTGTCTTGATATCTTTATTGAACATTTTGGGGACAAGGCAACTGTCGGTAAAACAAGAGGATTCTACCTGACTGTTACAAATAGTGCGTGGATGCTCTCACCTCTTATTACTGCAGCTCTCATTACACAAAAGGGCGGATATCAAACAATATACCTTGTTGCTTTTGTGGCGACAATCATTATGACTCTTGGACTCCTCTTGTCAGTAAAAACTTTTACTGATGCAGCGTACAAGAAAACACCATTCATTGAAACATATCAATATCTGAAAACAAACTCACACATGTTTTCGATCTCAATGATGAATTTTATTTTACAATTCTTTTTTTCATGGATGGTTGTCTATACACCAATCTATCTGATTCAACACATGGGATTTAATTGGTCAGCACTTGGTGTTATTTTTACGGTCATGCTTGCACCATTTGTACTCTTTGGATTCCCTGTTGGTATCCTCATTGACAAATACCACATCAAAAAGCGAACCCTCTTATATATTGGTATTAGTATTATGGCTCTCTCGACGGCATCTATTACCTTTATTACATCTCACGAGGTTATAGTATGGTCTCTTGTGCTCTTCCTGACACGCATGGGAGCAAGTATTGTAGAATCAGCAACTGAAATATATTTCTTTACCCATATCACAGAAGAAGAAGCATATGTGCTTGGATTCTTTCGAGATATGACACCTGTTGCATATATTGTTGCTCCACTCATCGCAACAACACTCTTCCTTTTCTTTCCATTTAAATACCTCTTTATCGCACTTGCTGGTATCGTTCTTTTTGGTGGATTTTATTATATTAAAAAACTCAAACATAACCATGAATACTATCTACCCAATCAGAATTAATAAATACCTTGCATCACACAACTACGCTACTCGTACTGGCGCTGATGAACTCATAAAAAAGGGACTCGTAACTATCAATGGCAAAAAAGCTGTTCTTGGTGATAAAGTTCTCGAAGGTGATACTGTTGTTGTTAAAACAAAAGGAAGTAAACCAACCTATGTATATTATGCCTACAACAAAGCCCCTGGAGTCTCTACAAACCCAGAACCAGGTGTACCTGATATTCTAAAGAAGACCAAATTCCCTACACGAGTATTTCCCGTTGGAAGACTCGACAAAGACTCACATGGGCTTATCGTCATGACAAACGATGGACGTGTGACAGACAGACTTCTCTCTCCTAAATATGTTCACGAAAAAGAATATGTCGTAAAAACAGAAAAAGAATTTACCGACCGTTTTATTGAATCAATGAGTACCGGTGTTGTATTTGATGAATACAAAAGTAAGCCATGTAAAGTCTGGCGTAAGACCAAAAATACATTTCATATTATCCTAACAGAAGGCAAGAAACGCCAAATCAGACGTATGTGTGAAGCACTCTACCACAAAGTTATTGACCTCAAGCGTATTCGAGTCATGAATATCGAACTCGAAAAAATACCCCTTGGTAGCTATCGAGAAATTACAGGAAAAGAATTAGAAACATTCCTTACCTCTCTTAATCTTCTCTAGAATACAAAAACACCTCGACTTTAGTCGAGGTGTTTTTGTATGTTATGCTATTTCGCAATATACGGGAGAAGACCCATAAATCGAGCACGTTTGATAGCTTCTGCGAGTTTACGCTGGTTCTTTGCAGTCACATCTGTACGACGACGAGCAAGCATACGAGCACTTGGAGCCAAGAAACGACGGAGCAATTCGACATCTTTATAGTCGATATGCTTAATGTTGTTTGATGAAAAATAATCTTGTTTCATAATTCGAAATGTTAATTGTTAAAACGGAATATCTTCGGCATTGATTTGTTCATCAGGATATTCGATGGTATCAAAATCCTGTGATTCATCTTCTTTTGGACTTGAAGCTTTTGGGGTAGATGAGGGAGCACTTGATGACCCAGTCCCCTTTGATCCAAACTGAATCGTGTCAGCGATAATTTCAGTACGGTATTTTTTTGTACCAGTACCTTGATCATCCCAACTTCGAGTTTCAATTCGACCTTCAACGAGTATCTGACTACCTTTTTTCATATACTGTGCGACATTTTCAGCAGTCTTGCCCCAGACAACGATATTATGGTATTCAGTTTTTTCTTGTTTATTACCGCTTGCATCACGATACACACGATTTGTAGCAAGAGAAAACGTACATACCTTGTTACCTGAAGCGATTGCTTTTAATTCAGGATCACGAGTGAGATTTCCAATAAGGATTGCTTTATTGAGATACATAGATTGGGTTCTAGTCTCTAGGGGCTAGGTTCTCGTGAATATATGACATCACCAGAAAATAGGAACTAGGAACTTATTACTCTTAATGTTTACATTATACTACAAGTGCATCAATTTCCTTATCAATCACTTCTTCGTTGATTGGGGCTACTGATTCTTCATTTTTTGAAGATGAACGACGCTTTGCACCATCGTTTTTGCCATAGGGACGCTTTGTTGACATTGTGTTCTCGCGAACTGTCTTAATCAAAAGATATCGAATAAGTTTCTCATTCTTATCAAGTGATGCCTTGAGGGCTTGTGCAACATCTGTTGTACATTCAAACTTTATCCAGCCAAAGTACCCATATGAGAACTTCTGCTTTTTGTTTGCAATAGAACGAGACATCTCATACGCAAGTTCTGTCATCTTAGGATATTCATCAGAAATGACAGTTACCCCAAATCCGACAAGCGTATCCTTAAATGATGTTACTTCTCCACCGAGATTTTCTTCGGCGATTGATGGGACCATAAGGTACCCAACTTCGTACACATGAGTACGAACTTCTTTTTCACTTTCCATTGTGAATATTATTATTGTTATTGTTATTGTTAAACCATCTCACCTTGGACCTTTTTCTACTCAACGAGTGAGCAGTTTTGTGTACCGACTTCAGGGTCGGGACAAGCGAGATGTGGGGTTATAGTAGCATGAAAAAATACCCTTGTCCACCAACATACTTCCTGAAAATCAATACAATAGTATGGTTGACATTTTAACATAAAAATGATATAATACAACAAAACATAAAGAAAAATATACGTATTATGAAAAAAATTGTTCTTTTATTGCTCTTAGTATCCCCCTTTTATGTATCTGCCCAAACCGATACAACAACCGAACTATCCACAAAAGATAAGTTTGCGATGCTGGAAAATGGTGGTTGTTACTTTTTTGATTTTAATAAAATTCTTACCAGTACAGCCGATAAAGAGTTACTAGCCTTTACTAATTCATTGTTGAAAAAAATTGGGACATTCAGCAAAGAGAACAAAAGTAAGGTTACATTGCTCTATATCACTAATCTTTCGCAAGATGAATACGAAAGCCGAAAATGCACAGACGCAGAAAAAGCGTTCACGCTTGCAAGAGCAAAACTGGGTGTAGGAGTACAAATATCAGCACAAATGATTATCTATGATAGTATACATGCTTATGGTCTCCTAAAAATTCTTATTGAATAAAAAGTATTACGTGAAAAAACCCTTGGTAATTCCAAGGGTTTTTTATTTTATCTGGAACATTTTTATTGCATTTGAACGTAAAATACTAGCAACTTCATCGACTGGCATCTCTTTAATCTCAGCAATTTTTTTTACTATTTCAGTTACCATCCACGGCTCACAGCGCTTCCCTCGATACGGCAGAGGTGAAGCGAACGGAGCATCAGTTTCTGACATAATCGATTCGAGTGGAAGCATACGAATAACTTCATCATAGTCACGAGCAAATGTAATCGGTCCATCAAATGACATAATACAGCCGAGAGCAAGTACCCGCTTCGCAATAGTCATATCTCCGACAAAAAAATGAAAATTTGCCTTTAAATTTGGGTATGTCTTTTTTGATTCTTCCAGAATATCGAGAACATCCTCGTATGCATCCATACTCCCCTTACGTGGTCGAGAGTGAATCATGAGGGGCTTCCCTACTTCTTGCGCAAGTTTAATATGGGCTTCAAAGAGTGCTTTCTGGCGAACCCTGTCTTCTTCTGTTGGCTCGTGGTAATAATCAAGTCCACATTCACCAATCGCAACAACTTTTGGATGAACCGCAAGTTCATGCATTTTTTCATATTCAAATATCTCTGTTGCAACATCGGTTGGGTGGATACCGACACATGCATACAAATGCTCATGTTTATCCGCGAGTTCTACTGCAAACACCGAAGTAGCATAATCCGTACCAACAGTAATAGTACCGACGCCTTCTTCTTTCATTTTTGCAATTACTTCCTCACGGTCAGCATCAAATTGAGATAGATTGAGATGAGAGTGAATATCGATATGTTTAAAATTCATATTAATCCCTGCGAGCAAACAATGGAGCTTCTGGTTTTTGTTTATTCTTAAGAAGTGTAATTATTTTTGCTGAAGTGTTAGGTAAGAGTGGAGCCAGAGATACTGCGACGCGCGCTAATTTCTCTACCGCAAAACGAATATCAGCACGTGCTTGCTCGGGATCTACTTTTATTTTTTTAAATGGTTCTGTATTTTGAATATGCATATCAATATCTGAAATTTCTGACCATATACTATCCATAACCACATGCACTTCGAAAGACTGATAGCCCTTCTCAAGAGTACTTTCTTTTAATGGCTCAAAAACAATATCTGAAATAGGAACATCATAAGAAACAACCATGTTAAGTAGCCGACTCACGAGATTCCCGATACCATTTGCAAGTCCTGAATTATATGATTCACGAAAACGCTCCATGGTAAACGGACTATCTTCAAATGATGAAAGTTCTCGAAGCACAAAATACCGAAGTGCATCAGTGCCATATTCAGCCACAACATCATACGGATTGATTACGTTACCAATTGATTTAGACATTTTAATACCTTTATCACCCGTAATAAAACCGTTTACAATAACACAATGAGAACATGGTATATCAACTGACATAAGCATTGCTTGCCACATTGCTGATTGCTGACGAAGATTATCTTTCCCGCAATACTGTATTGGTGTACCCTCTCTCCAATATGTATCAAACGTACGAATATCTGTTGGCCAGCCAAGTGTTGAAATATAATTTACCAATGCATCAAACCAAACATACATAACATGCCCAGAATCATCAGGGACAGGAATACCCCATGGCATTTTTGATGCCAACCGTGAAATAGAAAAATCCTCTAATCCAGATTCAACAAATGATTTTATTTCATTGAAACGAAAATCAGGAACAACAAAATCAGGGTGTGTTTTATAATATTCAAGAAGTGGAACTTGGAATGCTGAAAATTTAAAAAAGTAATTTTCTTCATCGATGAGTTCGAGTGGTTTCCCTGGATGAATTGGACATCCACCCTGCTCGTCCAACTCTGATTCTGTTTTATTAAGTTCGCACCCAACACAGTATTTTGCTTGGTATGTTTTTTTGTAAATAAAACCATTGTCTTTACATCGACGCCAAAATTCTTGTGCAGCAGTAATATGAGACTCATCTGTCGTACGAATAAAATGCACATCATCTGAAATACCGAGCACATCTTTCAATCCACGAAAACGCTCGGCATACCCATCGACATACTCCTGTACATCTTTTCCTTCTTTTTGAGCAGCATCCCAAAGTTTCTGTCCGTGTTCATCGGTACCAGTATTAAAAAAGACATCGTACCCTTGGCTTTTTTTATATCGAGTAATCACATCAGCACGAATAATTTCCATAGCAAAACCAACATGCGGTTCAGCATTTACATACGGAAGGGTAGTTGTAATATAGAATGACTTAGACATAAAATTAACTCGTACGGGATGTATCTTTTATCTTCTCGAGATCGGTAAGGAGTTCCAAGAGAAATACCGCACATGGGATTGCGAGTACCACACCCCAGAACCCTGCGAGTGTACCCCCAATAAGAAGAGAGAGAATCACCACAAGAGGAGAAATCCCCGTCGCCTTTTTCACAATCAATGGATAAATAAGATATGTTTCAAATTGACCGAGAATCAAATAGAGTGCTCCTGTCATTGCAGAAAGTGCAACTCCCCCATCAAGATATGAAAAGACAAGAGCTGGAATCGTAGCGAGAATCAAACCAAATGGAACAAGCTCTGCAATCATCACCAGTACCGCAAGAACGAGTGAGTAATCAACACCAAGCACAGTTAAACCAAGATAGGTAAGCATACCCATCAGTACACCCATCAACATTTGTCCCTGCATCCAGAGACCTATCTTTCGTTCTGTTCGTCTCCAAAGGTCTATCATGTATTCTTCGTGACGAAGTGGTGTCACAATGCGAATAAAATTCTCAATACCTCGCTCTGTGATTGAAAGATAAAATGAAATAATCAAAATTAATGCGAGATTCAATACCCCACCAAATGCTTGACCAAAAATATCAAAGAAACCTCCAGACACACTATCGATAAGTGTTCGAGTACTTTCAATCACATCACCAATAGAACCATTACCAGAGAGTGTCGTCACGACACCTTTTGCACCAGAGATGGTATCTGATTCAAATGTTGTAAAGAGACTACTACTTGGAATATATTCACCAAGCTGTGCGACAAGGATAGACATTTCGTCAATAAACACAGGAACAAAAACAGACATTAATCCAGCAACAACTGCAATTGTAGAGAGATAGATGAGGAGCACTGCAATCGTACGATTCTTTACAAAGGGACGCATTTTTCGAACAGCACTTTCAACAAATGAGGCTACGACGATAGATGTCAGTACCACCAAGAGAATTGTGGTCAATTTGATAAATGCAAAACAAAGCGCCGTAAACAATATCACACGGAGAATTGTACCGTTTGATATCGAAATTGTGAGGTTTTTTTGATTATCATTCATATCCGCATTCTACCACAGAGACCGTTCGCTTCCTACAGTGTAAGCAATGGCATAATTGTGCGAGTATCCGTCTTTGGGCCAATCATAGCAAGGGTTATATTCTTTTTTGTAAATATTTTCTGGGCCATTTTTTGAATATCTTGTGGTGTTACTGCCATCACAAGACGAGTCCTATCTGCGACTGTTTTCATCTTGTCAGTCAACAGTTCCTGTGAGCCATAGTATGTCGCAATATCATCGGTCAATTCAAGAGATAATTTCATATTTCCAAGTATCAATGATTTCACTTTTTTTAATTCTGCATCAGATATTTTTTCCTTTTTGAGACGGCTACATTCTTTTAAGATTTCTTGTAACACTTCTTCGGTTCGCGCATTATTAACACCTGCAGAAATCTGAAATGAACCATATCCAATAGATGGCTCATTGAACGCACGAACATAATACGCGACACCCATTTCTTCGCGAAGTTTTATAAATAAACGAGAACTCATCCCCGCACCGAGAATCGCAGAGAGAACAGATATCGTCGTATTCCGCTTATCGAGAACATCAAATGTCCTAAAACCAAGAACAAAATGCGTCTGGTCTGTTGCTTTGTGTTTCAAAAGAACATGTGGTGCATTTTGAGATTCTTTTGTTTTTACTTTTTTAGCTTTTTTAGTATGAGGGATATTAGAGAAATATGTAGCTACTTCTTTTTCGACTTGTGTTTTTGTGACAGACCCTGCAACAATAATCACTGTCCCTTCTGCAACATAATGTGCTTTCTTGTACGATACAAAATCTTCTCGCGTCATCGCACGAACCGTCTCTTTACTACCAGCAATGTTCCATCCCGCAGGTTGATCACCATAGAGTGCTTCTTGGAACATGTCTTGCACATGACGCTGTGGCATATCTTCATACATATTTATCTCCTCGACAATCACACCTTTTTCTTTTTCAATTTCACTTTCCGGAAATGTTGAATTAAGATAGATATCAGAAACGACATCAAATATCTTTTTAAAATGTTTTGAATCTGCCTTTGCGTAATACCCTGTAACCTGATGGTCGGTAAATGCATTGTATTGTGCACCAAGCGCGTCGAGTTCGTGTGAGATCGACTGCGGAGTTGGACGCTTCACTGTCCCCTTGAAACACATGTGTTCTAGGAAATGAGAAATGCCATTGATTTGTTTCGTCTCATAATCACTTCCCGTGCCGACAAGTACGAGCACTGTTACTGTCGGATTATCTTTCATGGGCACAGTCACCACCCGGAGACCGTTTTTGTATGTTTTCTTTTGGGGTTTTTGCATAACAAAATAATATCACACTTAAGGATAAAAATTAAAAAAGCCCTTGGTTAACCAAGGGCTTTTTATAACTACTGAAGAATTTGATGTCAATTAGAAGAAAGTTCATACTTCTTTCGAAGGACATTGAAATGTTCTTTTACATACTCCAACATTTCTTTTTCTTTCGGGAAAGTACCGTATTGATGGATAATCACAGCAAAACTATGACCATCCTCTTCAATAACAACAAAAGGCATTGGATCATTCCATACCTGCCACTTTTTTTTAAATTCCTCTGATTCAACATTTACACGAAATGCTTCCTTGGCTACTAATAACGAGGGGGTATACCCAAACTGACTCCAAGAAATAAGTCTCTCTTGAACCTCTGATGGAGCAGGAACAATCTGAATGGAAACTAAATCAACCCCCCGACTATTTCGTTCTTTTTTCGTTAATTTTAGGAACTTTTCATCCGAATAATCTTCTCCCCACATTTGTTTTTTAAGATACCCCTGTGAGTTTTCGTAAACATCCATTATGGAACCCCAAACAAACAGAATGGGTACACTTAGGAGCGCTAAGAATTTTAAAAAAAATTCACCTGTCTTTGTTAAAGAAAGATCATCAAGATATTTAAGAGCAAGAAACATGGGTACGTACATACAGATAGGAATGAATGAGTCCAATATGACAACTAAACCCATAGGCAAATAGATACTGATATGCATCAGAATTTTCATCAACACTGATTCAGTATCTTGCTTTTTGAAAAGTCCAAATACTTTACCATCACTGGTAACATTGAGAAATTTAAAAAGCGTAAACTTCATGCGAAGCGATTCAAGAAATTCCAGGGGTAATATCCCCTCGAACTCAAGCCCACTTTTTGAAAGCTTCTCTCTCACTTTAAACTCTGCACTATTTTGAGCAAATAGTTTAGAGAAAGCAGGATGATCAGATAAAACGGAAAGTTGAGTACAATCAATTCCTCCAACCTTGGATTGAATCTTTACTGACCCTTCTTTGGAGTCACGCAATAATTCAGCAAGAGAAGCACCGTATACATCGGATACTTCAGAAATAAATGTTTTATTTATCATAATTATCAAATATTGTTTGAGATTAAATTAACATAATTATATTATTTAGTCAAATTAATCTCTTTAAAAAAACACCCTTAGGGGTGTTTTTTTAAACCTTATTTTTGATCTCCTGTTCTAACCCCTCTCACGTAATTATGAAAGTCGTTCTTTAATATACGAAGCAAGTTCTACTATCTTGATACGTTCTTGGGTGCCAGTATCGCGGTCACGAATAGTGACAGAATCATCTTCGAGAGTATCAAAGTCAACAACAATACACCATGGTGTACCTATTTCATCTTGTCTGCGATAGCGTTTACCGATATTACCATTGTCATCCCACATCACACGACCGAATTCATCTTTGAGTGTGCCATAGATAATACGAGCTTTGTCTACGAGCTCTGGTTTGTTTTTCAATAGTGGAGACACTGAACAAATCACAGGGGCAATATGTGGCTTGAATGACAAATACGGACGCACTTCTTCCCCGCTTGTGTCTTCTTTGTATGCAGAGACAAGAAGTGCGAGAAGCGCACGGTCAACACCAAATGACGGCTCGATAACATGAGGAGTTATCTTTCCTCCGCCTTCTTCATCTATATATTCTAGTTTATGATTGTTGAGGTCAAAGCTCCCACGGTACGCAAGACCGAACAGTTCTTTTTGTCCGAACGGATATTCAAACTCAAAATCAACGGTGCGTTCTGAATAGTGAGCGAGGTCATCTTTTGATACTTCAAGTTCATTTACCTTTGCCATATCAAGACCAATAGAATCAATCCATTCCATCATCTCGTCTTTGAAGTATTCAAAATATTTTTGCCAATCATCAGGTCGGATAAAGTATTCAATTTCCATTTGCTCAAATTCACGTACACGAAAGATGAAATCACGAGGAGTTATCTCGTTACGAAATGCTTTACCAATCTGAGCGATACCGAATGGCAATTTCGGATGGAATGAATCAACAACGTTTTTGAAATTCACAAATATCCCCTGTGCTGTTTCGGGACGAAGGTACACTGTCGCCGCACTATCCTCTACTGCACCAATCTTTGTCGAGAACATCATATTGAATTGGCGAGCTTCGCCTGTTTTACCACCACAATCATCACACATACCTTGTTCTTTGAGTTGATCTGCACGGAATCTTTTTTTACACTTTGTACATTCAACAAGAGGGTCAGTAAAGGTATCTACGTGACCACTCGCCTGCCAAACACCCGGATGCATGAGAATCGCTGCATCGACTTCGTACATATCATGACGTGATGAGACAAATTTCTTTCTCCATGAATCTTTAATATTATTTTTGAGTGCGACACCGAGTGGACCATAATCCCATGTACCTGCGAGCCCGCCATATATTTCAGAACCTTGATAGATAAATCCGCGACGCTTTGCAAGCGACGTAATAGTTTCCATGAGATTGTCTGTATTTTTTTCCATATATATTGATAAGCATTAATTAACAACGCGGTCATTTCCAGCCTTGAAACGAGGGTCATTTGAGAGGAATGTCGTCAAAGGACCTCGTGTAGATTTCAAAAGTGTCCCCGTAAAACTATCCTGACCAGAAAGATACGTATCCTTCAAAAGCTGAGGAACACTACCTACTTGTGATGTCGAAGGGTTCAATGAAACGATAAAAGAGCCTTCTCTGTTGGCTGAAAAGCCAGTCTGAGGACGTACGGTACCGATATTCCAGAGAACCTCTCTGGTTGTCTCATTATAGGTAATATTTTCATTTACGCCAGGGGCCTTGCCCACCCATGACACATAGACAGGGAGCACTGCTCGCGCTTGTGCTTGTGTAATAGTGTTTGAAGAATTTGAAAGTGTCCAAGAGATTTCGTATCGAGTGCTCTGTTCTGCCCTTGGAGGAAGAGGCCCTGATACATGCAATGCACCGACGGCCACCTGAAAATCAGAGAGAACCTTGACCACCTTCTTTGAAATATTATTTACCTCACTTGTAATAGAACCAAATGCAGATTGGCGACCACGGATACTTACATCGAGATAGACACTTGGATCTTTTGTTGTCGCACCAAGACCAAGGAATGATTTTGTTTTAAAACTAAATTTCACAGAACCACGAGCACCTGGCTCGATAGAGGCAAGGTCTTCGACAGTATTCCTATCCCAAATAATCTGATCTTGTGCTGAGTCAAAAAAACCATCACCTGCATTTACGGTTGATTCTTCAAAAGCATTTCCTGAAAGTTTTGCTACGATTTGACCATCAGTTATTTTTGAAGAGAGATTGTTTGTCCAGAGAATCTCACCGCTCACCGTCTCCCCACCAGATACAGAGTACGTTGATAAATCCTGACCATTGACGAGAATTTGTGTTTCGAGAAATGGACGCACGAGTGTCAACTTCTTGAGGAGTGAATTGTAAACAATATTTACTCGTGTGGCATTTGTCGCACTTGTTGTACCTGCGTACACATGAAATACCTGCTCATCATCAGGCTGACCCATAATTTTTCCTTTTACAGTTACTACGATTGGATTTGCCTGAGTAAGAGAAGAGAGGTTCCACATCGAATTCCCAATGGTCGGAGATGGTACCGAATCCTCAAATACGAAACCGTTTGGATATGCAATCTGAAGCATTGTTGTACCAGAAGGAAGTGTTGTATTGAGTTTTGCTGTTACCGTAAATATCATTGACTGCTCAGGGGTTACGGTATCTGGTGATTCAACGAGAAGTGACAACGGAGCAGAGCTAATCGTTACTCCATATTCTGTCTCTTTTGTAAAAATAGCATTTGAGCCTTCAGGATGATATTCAAGACGAATACGAACAGGTCGAATAGATTTTTCTTCACCGAACAACGAAACTTTTACATTACGTGTAATAGATTCTCCTGCACTAATCGTACCAATAGCGTCGCGAGGAATACGGACCATATCTCCCGCGTCATCATTTGCACCTCGTGGGTATTCGATAATCAAATTTGCGAGTTCAAGCTTGGCATTGTTGCGATTTACAATCTCGATCTGAAGAGGTAATTCTTCTCCCCCTTTCGTAAAGGCATTCCCAAGAACAATAATATCTATCTTGTCACTTGTAACAGATACACCACCAGAAAAATACATGTACGCACCAAAACCAAGAGTTGCAACAAAGAAAATAATTGCTCCGATAAAAAACTTTTTGAAAAATGGTATTGAGTGTTTTTTCATTGGTGTTGACTGAGATAACGAAGAAGTATTCCATGAGGTTGGAGCATCATGTGTGACAGGATGGAGCACACCCTCACGTCGCCTATCACGCAGAGTATCCTCACGGTCATAGAGATGTCGTTTGATATCTTCAATTCGATTCTTTAATGGTTCTGGCATAGATACAATAAGTATATCATAGAGACTTCTATAAATGACTCTCTCGTAATGCTTTGTTAATATGCATCACAATAGCCTGCCTTTCCCGAAGCAATGCCCCCGTGTGAGACTCATCAAATGCCGACGTAAGGTATGAAGTCAAAATATCTGATTCACCAATGTACCCCAAGGTATGCAAAATACGAAGCACGAGATGAAGCTCAAGTGCCTCACGAGACTCCTTTTCAAAATGTGGTACATCAAGAAGATGAAATGCATCAATACATTCGTCAAAAATAGTTTGGTGTGATTCCTCTCCATCACAGAGACGCTCGAGCAGTGCACTCACTCGAGCAAGGAGCAAAAATGAATCTCTATCAGACCGAGCATACGGAAATGACGTTATGGTCGAGGCAGAAGTCACTCGCCACACATCACGACCACGAACAAAGTCTATCTTTGCATACGAAAAATCTTGAAGTGAAAACCGCAATTTTGATTTTGAAAGACGTATTCCTTGTGCTACTGCACGGACCAGACCGAGTTCTCGTGTGTAGATAATAAGCATTTTATTTGCTTCTCCAGAATTACGAGACCCAAGAATATACCCATGTGTATGATAGATATGATGCATAATGCTCTATTTTACCATGAATACACCACTCTGTGACCTTGTGCAAAAACCATATTTATCGTTATAGTATAAGAAAATAATTCTTTACCTATGAGAAAATTAGAATTTCCTTCTGTCGTACGACATACGATTGCATGGCTTACTGTGGGCATGATTGGAGTCATCATCAACGAACTCTGCATTATTAAAACAGAAAAACCATTGCTTCATTTTCTGGCTGAGATACATATTCCACTCCTAGAAACAATACTTTCTGTTGTGGCAATTATCATCATTCTTATTGGACCGCTTATCTTACGGGAAATTGCGACCACGGAGAAAACAGAAGTAAGTCTTGTTCGTCTTTCAAATAGTGTATCTATTTTGTGGTCATTGTTTATGAGTGGTAAGTTTATACATTTTGTTATCACATTGTATATAACACTCCCTCATTCATTTTCACCGTCAACATGGTTTATCATTATTGGTGTATTGTATTTTCTTTTTATTGTACTCGCACAGAAAATAACACCTCAGTTTTCAGCCACAATTTCGTCCTTTTTTACAAAATAAAAAGCCGATGCAGTATGCATCGGCTTTTTACCTACCTACGACAAGAAAACTTTAAATACCAATTCATCAATTTTTATTTCGGTGCCTTCGTTTTGAGTAAATTGCAATTCACTTGCACCAACAGTTTTAAGGAAGTCGTCTTTGAATGTAGTTACTATCCCTTGGCCTTCTGTGTCTGTTTCGATTGAGAGAACAATAGTATCACTCGGATTGAGTCCTGCTTTTTTACGCATATCTTGGACCGCACGCACAAGTTCGCGATATTGCCCTTCACTACGAAGTTCTGGGGTGATGTGTGTATCAAGCAATACGTCTTGTTCAAGAGTTGCATCCTCAACAATTTCTTTTACATTCAATTCATCTTTAAGGATTTCAATGTACGCTTCTTCCAACTTTAGACTTTTAACTTTTAACGATTGAAGTGGTTGGCGAACTTTTATTCCTGCTTTCTGTCGTGCTTCGAGTCCGAGAGTAACGAGCTGACGGAGTGTTTCCATGTCAGTAAGAATTTCTTGATTGTGCACTTCAAGTCCTGATGGCCATGCACACATGTGCACACTTAGTATTTCACTATAACCATCCTTGGGTGGTAAACGTTGCCACAAATCTTCAGCGGTAAATGGAGCAAATGGAGCAAGTACGGTGGAGAATCTATTGAGAATATAATAGAGTGTCTGTTTTGCATCCTTGTCTCCATCTTTAATTCTGTCACGAGAACGACGAAGGTACCACGTAGAGAGGTCATCTATAAAGTCACGGATCAAACGCACAGGCTCGAGGAGTCTAAAATTATCGAGATGCTCTGTTGTAGAAGAGGCGAGCTGGTTGAACCGTTCAACAATCCACTGGTCAAGAATATTTTTTGATTCTGGCATTCTGATACGTTCACATTCTACGTCTCGATACAATTCATAAAACGCGACGACGTTGTACAGCAAATTAAATACTTTATTATGAAGTTCAAACACTGTTTTCTCGTCAAAGTTTTTTGACTCACCTGGTTGATTCACTGAATACATCCAGAGACGAAGTGTATCAACACCATACTTATCCATCATCACCCATGGGTCAACAATGTTCCCGAGTGACTTCGACATTTTCTTACCTTTGTCATCGAGAATATGTCCGAGACAAATCACGTTCTTATACGCTTTGCCTCGTCCCATAAGTATCCCCACAGCATGGAGTGTATAGAACCATCCACGTGTCTGATCAATCGCTTCAGAAATATAATCAGCAGGATATCCTTTTTGTTCTACCCATTCTTTATTCTCAAATGGATAGTGACTTTGTGCAAAAGGCATTGCCCCTGAATCAAACCAGACATCCATCACTTCTTTTGTACGAGAGAGTTCCCCACCACAGTCGCAGGCCAAAGATACATCATCGATATATGGACGATGAAGATCGAGTTCGTACTCTTCATTGTGAGGAAGTGGAGTAAAATCAAAAGACATTATTCCACCATTTGAAAGATAGTGGAAATCTTTTTTATCAGTAATCATCCCAAGACTTTCCTGTGCTGTATATGCATGTGCACCAGAAACCATAAGCCACGCAGGGCCACCATGTGTAACGATTAAAATCTTTTTCCCCTTGTATGTTGATTCGATTTCATGTAGCACCTGTGACACGCGACGCTTCACGTCAGCATATGATTCATCACCCTCCTTTGCTTTTGTAAAATTCTCTACCGTTTTAGGATAGTCAGTATGATATTCTGCCCATGTTTTACCTTCATACGCGGGGAGAGACATCTCACCAAGTCGGTCTTCATAAACTACAGAATCCTTGTCTATTCCGAGCACGTCACACATAATTTCAGTTGTTTCTCTTGTTCGAACAAACGGCGAAGAAATGATGACATCAATACCTTCTTTTTTGAGCTCGTCCGCAGTCGCACGTATTTGTGCTTTACCTTCTTCTGTCAGGTGACTTCCGCTATTCATGATAGAACTAACAAGTCCTTTCAGGTTTGCCTCTGTCTCACCATGTCGCATAACGAAATACTGATTACCTGATTTTTTGGTTTTTGATTTTAATTCTTCAATACTTCCAATCGCGTGAACTTTTTTACACGATTCACAATTCCATAGTGGAAGTGGAGTACCCCAATATCGTTCACGAGAAATAGCCCAATCCTTGATATCCTTCAACCATTCACCAAAACGTCCATCACGAATATAGTCTGGCTCCCAGTTAATAGATTTATTTTCCTCGACGAGTTTATCGCGAAGAGATGACATGCGGATATACCATGAATCACGCGCGTAATAGATAAGCGGAGTTTTACATCGCCAACAGTGAGGATATGAGTGTTCGTATTTTTCTTTTTTGAACAAAAGCCCGCGACCTGCCAAATCTTTTATCACATCAACAGCGACATCTTCGTCTTTTACGAATCGCCCTTCAAATGAGCCAGTACCTGTGATGAATTTCCCATCAAGACCTACAAGGTGATGCTTTGGTAAGCCAATCTCTGTACCAAGAGCAAAGTCATCAGCACCATACATGACAGCCGTATGCACAACACCTGTACCATCTTCGGTCGTCACGAAATCAGCTCCATATACCTTGAATGCTTTTTCAAGTTTCCCCTTTTCACCTTCTGGAAGTGTGTCAGCAAAATATGGATAGAGGGGTTCGTATGAAAGACCAACAAGGTCAGAACCTTTTATTTCAGCGAGAATAGTATATTCACCCTCAATGAGTGACAACCGTGATTTTGCAAGAATTATAATTTCATTATTCAAATCAAGAGCGACGTACTCCATATCTTTTCCAACAGCAAGAGCAACATTACCAGGGAGCGTCCATGGTGTTGTTGTCCAGGCAAGGATAGAAGCGCTGGTTGGCAAGGGTTTCTGAGAGGTCTGGTGAGCTTGCCCGAGGACCCGAAGAAATTCTTGCCAATCAGCGCTGATACGAAATTTCGCATACACCGACAAATCTTTTACATCTTCGTATCCTTGCGCGAGTTCGTGTGAAGAAAGAGCCGTACCACATCGCGCACACCATGGTACGATTCGATAATCTTTATATACAAGACCTTGCTCGTGCACATGTTTCAAAACATTCCATACTGATTCTATGTAGTTATTGTAATATGTAAAATACGAATTTTCCTGATCAACCCAATATCCAATACGAGTTGTGAAAGTACCCCAAATATCAAGATACTCTCCTACACTTTCTTTACACTCTTTATTAAATTTAGCGATACCGTATTCTTCAATTCCTTTCTTTGAATTAAGTCCGAGTTTTTTCTCAACCTGCAATTCAACAGGAAGTCCGTGCGTATCCCAGCCACCCTTTCGGCTCACATGATACCCACGCATTGTTTTGTATCTGGGAATAGCGTCCTTAAATGCACGTGCCTCCAAGTGATGAATCCCTGGTTTACCATTTGCAGTCGGTGGACCCTCAAAGAAAACAAATTCCCCTGCTGGTGAATCTTTGGCAAGTGTTTTTTCAAACACATTGTTTTCTTTCCAGAATTGTAAAATTGCTTCTTCGCGAAGTGCTGATTGAGATTTTTGTTGTTGATTTTCCATGCGCCTGTAAAAATAAATTAATAAATAAAAAAACTCGTCCTCATATAATATCCAAAAAGGATACGATATAAGGACGAGTTTCTCTCGTGGTACCACCTTACTTTTTACCTGCCTTGCAGGACTTCTCATTTGATGGGTTCTACTCCCTATAAAGGTTTCTTCCCAATGCTCTGGGGTGATAGCCCCTTCACTGCATATATATGTAGAATAACTATAAAATACCAAAAAAGCAAGATTTTCATCTTGCTTTTTACATCTTCTCTGGAGTTTCAATACCAAGCAACCAAAGCCCATTTTTCATCGTCTGATGAAATGCTTCCACGAGTAACACACGATATGGAGCAAAAGAATTGTCTTTATCTATGATTACCGTATTTGCATAAAACGAATTAAACGCACTTGCGAGTTCAGTGAGATACGTCGCAATATGATGTGGTTCGAGTTCAGTATATGAATGAGAAATAACTTCAGGAAAACGATAGAGTGTTCGCTCGAGTACGGTCATTTCTTCTGGAATATCTAAAACCCCAGAAGTAACACCGCCCGCTTCTGCTTTTTTTATAATCGACTGTGCACGGACAGCAGTGTATTGCAGATACGGACCGGAATCACCATCAAATGAAATAGATTTCTCAAAATCATACACGATATCACTACCAAGCGAAGACCGAAGTATAGAATATTTTAATGCGGACACTCCGACAATACGAGTGATAGTTTCTTTTTCTTCTGCAGAGAGTTCCCTCTCGGCAACTTTTTCTCGAACGATATCCATCGAATCTCGAAGAAGTGATTCACCAGTAATCACATTTCCTTTTCGTGAAGACATCTTGCCTGTCGCAAGACGCATCATGCCGTGCGTAATATGCTTCATTCGAGATTCGAGTTCTGGGTGCATCAGTGAAATAGCCTGCTGAACGACTTTCATGTATTCACCTTGCTCGATAGCAGTAGTCGTAATAGATAGATCAGGATTCTCTTTTTCAAACTTGGTCATTGTGAGACCAATCTCTTTTGCTTCATATAGTGGAATACCCCCAGATGTGATAAATACACGTGTATGAAGTTTGGGATTGTATTTTTCTGCGTGGAAAACAATCGCACCCTCAGACTCTTCAAATACATTCGGTACATTTGCACGAACAATTTTCTCGCCGATAAGCGCCATTTCACTTTCAAAGAAATAATGATCAAATTTTGTTCCGAGTATTTTGTAGATTTCTTCGAAGGCATCGAGTGTCACCTTTCGTCCCCAGTCATATATTTCATTTATCTTTTCATCACTATGGTCATACACTTTTTTATTGATAGCATCTATTTCCGTTTTAGCTTCGGGATTATTTTCATATTTATCACTACCTTTCGCGTATTGTTCACCAATATATTGCGCTTGTTCTGAAACAGATTTTGAAGTATCAGGCATGCCAAATTTCTGCAGTCCGTAGATTGCCTTTGCAACATGTAGACCCACATCACCTTGATAATTCGCACGGATAGTTTTCGCGCCCGAGAATTCGACAACACGAGAAATAGATTCACCGATGGCATTACTCATCAAGTGCCCAATATGAAATGGTTTGAACGGGTTTGGCTGGGTATACTCTACCATTACCTTTTTTCCTACAAGAATAGTATTCTTACCCCAGTTTTGATTTTGTTTTACGATTTCAGATATTGAATCAGCAAAAAACTGACGAGATAAATAAAAATTAATAAATCCCGCACCAGCAACTTCTACTTTTTCAATTTCTTTTGGAAGTTCTTTTTCAAGTTCAGTTTTTATTTGTTCTGCAAGTGCACGAGGATTTGTACCAGATTGCTTAGCATACGCCATTGCGACATTTGTCGAATAGTCACCGTTGTTCAAATCAGAGGGGTGTTCGAGAGAAATAACCCCAGCCGAAATACCGAGATTTTGAAGGGCTTTTCGTATTGATTCTATAATATCATTCCGTATCATTTGTATTGGTACTGTAGCATATTTCTAGGAATATGTTGACACAGTGATAGATGAGGCGCACTATATGTATATGGAACAGGTAATAAAAAATACATTTCCTCCAGATGGCAAGGAAGCTCAAGAAGCTCCTGAACAAAAAAGCGAGCAAGGTGTTCATGAACACGAAGCTGAGATTCCTGAAGAAAAAATGGAGGAAGTGTACGAAAGAAAAGACTTAGAACAACACGGCTCCACAAAGGAAGCTGAGTAATCTATTTCTTGCCGGTACTACCAAATCCATTTTCACCACGGACGGACTCATTGAGCTCGTCCGTTTCTTCTAATTCTGCTATGACAACAGGTAGGATAACAAGTTGTCCAACTTTATCACCTTCCTCTACGGTATATGGTTCACTAGAGAGGTTCACGAGGTGTGTATTGTACTCACCGCGATATCCCGCATCATATACTCCACCCATAGTATGAAGTCCTGCTTTTGAAATACTTGATTTGTCTTTAACGATACCTGCGTACCCTTCCGCAAATTCAAGCGCAAATCCATGCCAAAATATATGATGCCCCATCGGAGGAATCGTGACTGTCTCCATCGCATACATATCCATACCGACATCCCCGGGGTGTGCATACGTCGGCAGTTTCGCATCGTCTTTTAATTTTTTAACTTTGATT
>JACCDT010587504.1_pt1 | contig 90418 bp, 74 predicted proteins | sample 7446291 | NCBI WGS metagenome assembly JACCDT01 (sample SAMN15323446, study PRJNA562643) | freshwater metagenome | isolation source: river surface water | place: USA:Blue River Watershed | collected 2017-08-17 | reverse complement strand
TCTGATGGATCGATGTCAAGGTGAATAACTTTGGCTTGTTTCGCATACCTGTCCAGCCTGCCTGTTACCCTGTCATCAAATCGCATGCCTATGGCGATTAAAACATCGCACTCATTTGTCAATACATTCGGACCATAATTTCCATGCATGCCGAGCATGCCAACATTGAGCGGATGATTGGTGGGCAAGGCACTCAAACCCAGAATGGTCCAAGCTGCAGGCAATCCGCCTTTTTCTATGAAAGCTTTGAATTCTTCTTCTGCTCTTCCAAGAATGACTCCTTGTCCGAACAGCACCAATGGCCTTTGCGCCTCATTGATCAAAGCTGCAGCGGCTTCTACATATTCTTTTCTAACGATCGGTTTGGGTCTGTAACTTCTGATATGATTGCAGGGCGTATATCCTGTATAATTGAATTTTTGGAGTTGTGCATTCTTGGTAATGTCGATTAAAACCGGACCGGGTCTGCCGCTTTTGGCAATGTAAAATGCCCTTGCCATCACATCAGGAATTTCATTTGCATCGGTAATTTGATAATTCCATTTCGTGACTGGGGTAGTAATGTTGATGACATCTGTCTCCTGAAACGCATCGGTTCCCAACAAATGAGCAAATACTTGTCCTGTGATGCAAACCAATGGAGTAGAATCAATCATGGCATCCGCCAAACCCGTAACCAGGTTGGTTGCACCAGGTCCGCTTGTTGCGAACACAACACCCGTTCTACCGGATGTTCTTGCAAATCCCTGTCCGGCATGTATTCCACCTTGCTCATGTCTTACCAACACGTGATCCAGTTGATCCATATAATCGTACAGTGCATCGTAAATCGGCATGATTGCACCTCCGGGATATCCGAAAATGGTCTCAACACCCTCTGCAATCAGCGCTTTCAACACTGCTTCACTGCCTGTTATTTCCATCGCAGTTTCAGGTGAAGTTGTTTTTTTATTCAAAGCTTTTGTTTCCATAAAATCTATTTATCAGTTATACAACCTTCAGCGGCAGTGGTAACTTGTTTTGCGTATTTGTAAAGAATCCCTTTTGAAACGGAGAGCGCTGGTTGTTGCCATGCCTTTTTTCTTGCAGCGAGTGTTGATTCATCCAATTTTACATCAATGGTATTGTTGGTGGCATCTATTTCGATGATATCATCATCTTGCACCAATGCAATTCCACCGCCTTCAAACGCTTCAGGTGTGATATGACCTACCACAAAGCCATGTGTTCCGCCGCTGAACCTTCCATCTGTAATCAATGCAACATCCTTTCCGAGTCCTGCTCCTATAATGGCAGATGTCGGCTTGAGCATTTCAGGCATGCCGGGTGCTCCCTTTGGACCAACGTATCTGATGACAACCACATCTCCTTTTTTAACCCTTCCACTGCTGATGCCATGTATCAATTCTTTTTCTCCATTGAAAACCCGCGCTGGACCAACAAATTTTTCACCTTCCTTTCCGCTGATTTTTGCTACACTGCCACCCTCGGCGATGTTTCCATATAAAATCTGGAGATGTCCAGTTGCCTTGATGGGTTGTTCAATCGGCAATATGATTTTTTGTTTTTCAAATTCAATGGCAGGTATTTCCTTTAGATTTTCAGCTACTGTTTTGCCTGTGACAGTCATGCAATCTCCATGAATCAATCCTTTGTCGAGCAGGTATTTCATCACCAGCGGCACTCCGCCAATGTTGTGCAGGTCTTCCATCAGATATTTTCCGCTGGGTTTGAAATCTGCGATCACAGGAACTTTGTCGCTTACTGCCTGTACATCATCCTGTGTCAATTTCAACCCTACGCTGTGTGCCATTGCGATCATGTGCAATACTGCATTGGTTGAACCACCGAGTGCCATGATGATGGTCAACGCATTTTCAAATGCCTTCTCTGTCATGATATCTGAAGGCTTGATGTCTTTTTCAAGCAATTCCTTGATTGCTTTGCCTGCTGCAATACATTCTTTCTTCTTGTCTTCACTCAAAGCCGGATTTGATGAAGAGTAGGGAAGACTCATCCCCAGGGCTTCAATCGCAGAGGCCATGGTGTTTGCGGTGTACATGCCTCCGCAAGCACCGGCACCCGGACAGGAATGCATGACTATACCTTTGAAGTCAGCTTCGTCTAATTGCCCCGCAATTTTTTTTCCAAGTGCCTCGAATGCAGAGACGATATTCAAATCTTCTCCCTTATAATGTCCAGGAGCTATGGTACCACCATATACCATGATCGATGGTCTGTTCAGTCTTCCCATTGCGATGATGGACCCAGGCATGTTTTTGTCACATCCTGGAACGGTAATGAGTCCGTCATAATATTGAGCACCACAAACCGTTTCAATGGAATCAGCAATGACATCTCTGCTTACCAATGAGTAGCGCATTCCGTCTGTGCCATTGGACATGCCATCACTTACACCAATGGTATTGAAAGTCAGTCCCACGAGCTGTGTATCCCAAACACTTTTTTTGATGATGGCAGCGAGTTCATTCAAGTGCATGTTGCATGTATTTCCATCATATCCCATGCTTGCAATTCCCACCTGTGCCTTTTGCAAATCTTCGTCTGTCAGTCCGATGCCATAAAACATGGCCTGTGCTGCAGGTTGTGTTGGATCGAGGGTGATGGTTTTGCTGTATTTATTTAATTCGGCCATACATGAATGATTTATATAATGGTGGATTTTCTCAATTGAATATTTGCTTTGTGAATGGCATCTTCCACGCGGTTGGTGATGAAATCGCAAACCAGTTCACCGATGGTGGAAGTGAAATAAAAATTAATCGGATCAATGTCTTTTGTAAAAAACGAATTGGAAATTGTCCATTCAATGGCATTGCGTATTTCAAGTGCCTCCTGCTGCAATCCAAAATATTCAAGCATCATCGCTGCAGATAAAATGGCTGCCGATGGATTCGCAATGTCTTTTCCTGCTGCTTGCGGGTATGATCCGTGAATGGGTTCAAAGACAGCTGTTCCAGTTCCAATGGATGCAGAGGGTAGGAGTCCAAGTGATCCTGCAAGCACACTGGCTTCATCACTCAGGATGTCACCGAACATATTCTCAGTGAGGATCACATCGAATTGTGATGGGTTGATGATCAGTTGCATGGCTGCATTGTCAACAAACATTTGAAAAACCTCCACATCGGGATAATCTTTCGCGATTTCATTGACGGTTTTTCTCCATAACCTCGACGTTTCCAGCACATTTGCTTTGTCAACCAATGTCAGTTTTCTTTTTCTTTTCTCTGCACGTTTGAATGCAAGGTGAGCGATGCGGGTAATTTCATCTACATGGTACACACAAGTATCAGTAGCTGTTTTTCCATCTGCAGATAATTCTTTTTGTCCAAAATAAATTCCCCCTGTCAATTCCCTGAAAATTTCTATGTCTACATGCTCAAGCAAATTTGATTTGACAGGAGAGAGGTGGTGGAGTGATGCATAGGTAGCAACGGGACGAATATTGGCAAACAAGCCAAGCTCTTTTCTCATTTTGAGCAAACCTTGTTCCGGTCTCACTTTTGCTGTGGGGTCCTGGTCGTATTTTGGATGACCCACCGCACCAAATAAAACAGCATCACTTAATTTGCAGAGATCCAGTGTTGCCTGCGGAAGAGGGTCACCGGTTTTGTCAATGGCATCTGCACCCACCAACGCAAATTGAAAAGAAAAATCATGGTGGTGCTTTTTGGCTATTGTATCCAGTACACGAACGGCTTGATTGATGACATCGGGACCGATGCCATCGCCTGGAAGCACTGCGATTTGTTTTTTGATTCCCATTTAAACGGTAGTTGTGTATTGATTGGCCAAAATTTTTAACTCTTCGTCACCTACCTCTTTGAGTTTGTCTGCCAACTGAAGAAAATGATCATACAAAACATCTACATCGTTTCTGTCGAAATTGTGACCGAGATTTTTCAATCTGTATGCAAGTGCTGATCTTCCGCTTCTCGCAGTGAGAACAATTTTTGATGTGGAAGCTCCAACTTCCTCCGGACGAATGATCTCATAGGTCTGTGCATCTTTCAGAAAACCATCCTGGTGAATGCCGGATGAATGAGAAAATGCATTTGCACCCACAATCGCTTTGTTGGGCTGTACCGGCATGCGCATGGTATCGGAAACAAGCTGACTGATCGGATTCAATTTTGTCGCATCGATGTCTGTATACATGCCAAGGTATGAATGCTGCTTCATTACCATTACCACTTCTTCCAATGAAGTATTTCCTGCTCTTTCACCCAAGCCGTTGATGGTGCATTCAATTTGCCTGGCACCGTTCATGGCTCCTGAGATAGAGTTTGCTGTAGCAAGTCCCAGGTCATTGTGACAATGACAAGACAACACGGCTTTGTCTACATGCTTTACGTGCTCCATCAAAAATTTGAATTTCTCTCCGTACTGATGGGGCAGGCAATAACCGGTGGTATCCGGGATATTCACAGTTGTTGCACCTGCTGCAATTACAGCTTCCACAACTTTTGCGAGGTATTCATTTTCTGTTCTTCCTGCATCTTCTGCATAGAATTCGATATCGTCAGTATATTTTCTGGCCCATTTGACTGCTTGTACAGCTCGCTCCAAAATTTCTTCCCTGTTGCTGTTGAATTTGCTTTTGATGTGGGAGTCGGAAGTCCCTATGCCAGTATGTATCCTGCCTCTTTTGGCATGTTTCAGAGCTTCACCCGCTGCTTCGATGTCTTTTTGAACAGCGCGGCTCAGTCCGCATACAGTGGAATGCTTGATGATTTTTGAAATTTCAGCAACGGATTCGAAATCACCCGGACTCGAAATCGGGAATCCTGCTTCAATGATATCAACCCCCAGGTCTTCTAGGGCAAGGGCCAGTTCAATTTTCTCTTTGGTATTGAGTTTACACCCGGGTACCTGCTCGCCATCTCTCAGCGTAGTGTCAAAAATGAAAATTTTTTCTTCTGTCATGGTAGCTTATTTCCAATTAGATTAAAAAGCTAAAAATGGTTGTCTACGAATTTAACTTCCCTGAAACGATAAAATAACCCAAAATGGGTTGTAATTTACGCTTTGTAAAGTCCCAAAATCATTCCAAAATCCTTGATTGACAAGGATTTTACAGAAAGATAAATACGATGCCCAACCGCTTAGCAGATGAATTGTTTCACCTCATCAAAACCCTGGAAAAAGGTGAAAAAAGAAATTTTAAACTGTATGTCAGCAGAAATATTTCATCTGATGAGTTAAAGATCATTACCCTTTTTGACGCCATCGATAAATTGGATCAATATGATGAGGAGGTGATTCTTAAAAAAAATCCATCCATCCAAAAGCAGCAATTGTCCAATTTAAAGTCCCATTTATACAAACAGATTTTATCGAGTCTCAGGTTGATCCGCAATGATCAATCTGTTGATATGCAGTTGCACGAAATGTTGGATCATGCCAGGATTTTATACAACAAGGGACTGTATCACCAGAGCCTGAAAATGCTGCAAAAAATCAAAGAATTGGCAGGGGAATACAATCAGATGACTTTTGGAGTTCAAGCTTTGTTTTTCGAAAAGAAAATTGAGTCACTGCACATCACGAGAAGTTTCAACGATCGTGCAGAATTGTTGTCGAAAGAAATGGATGATGTGAGCAATCGACTTTCCATGGTGGGAAAACTCAGCAACCTGGCACTTCAATTGTATGGATGGTACATCAGGAATGGACATGTGCGGGATGAGAACGATATTGCTTCTGTAAAAGATTTTTATCATAGCAACATGCCTGTTGATGCAGGAGAATGCAGTGGTTTTTATGAGAAGCTCTATCTCAGTCAAAGCCAGGCCTGGTACGGATTTATATTGCAGGACATGCTTTCGTACTACAAGCATTGTGCAAAGTGGATTGATCTTTTTGATAAAGCGCCACAGATGATCAGGGTTGAACCCCAGCAATACATCAAAGGCATGCACAATTTGTTGAATGCACACTTCATGTTGCGGAATGATAAAAAATTTGAACAGGATCTTGAGAAGTTTGAAAATTTTTGCAGTTCGAAGGAAGGAGAGGCAAACATCAACAACCGAGTACAGGGGTTTGTATATCTCTATCTTGCAAAAATCAATCAGCAAATACTGAAAGGAAATTTTTCAGAGGGCGTTAAATTGGTTCCGTTGATTGAAGAAAAGATTGCCGAATATGAAGTGCAGTTGGATAAACATCGGACATTGGTTTTTTACTACAAAATTGCTTGTCTGTATTTTGGCTTGGGAGATTTTGAGAAGGCTGTTGAATACCTGAACAAAATCATTCATTGGAAAGCAGATCTCAGAACAGATCTCCAGTGCTATGCACGCCTCTTGCACCTGATTTCTCACTATGAACTTGGAAACGACATGCTGATAGAAAGCCAGGTGAAGTCAGTTTACAGATTCATGTCGAACATGAAAAACCTGAGTTCTGTTGAAACCCGCATTTTTGGTTTCTTGCGCAAAGTTTTCTCTCTCAGCAGAAAAGAGATCAACAGTCACCTGCAGATATTGTTTGACGAACTCAAACCATTGGAAAACAACGCATTAGAAGCCAGATCCTTTTTGTATCTCGACATCCTTTCCTGGCTGGAAAGCAAGCTGAAGAGGGTGCCCGTGCAGGATGTGATCGCAGAAAAATATCGCCTGAGAAACGGATGATGCAACCCTCATTATTATTCTATCGCAAAACCGAATAATTTTATTGAAATTTCCCCTGTTTTTGCTACCTTTGCCCTCCTTAAATTTGGCATGCCCGTATTTTTCCAATCCTGTTCTGTTATAATTTGTTGATAATCAACAACATTTACCGGCCTTTGTGTAGGCCAATCAGGTTTGTAATGTGCATGTGTGCCGCGTAAAAACAGATATCTTCTATGGCTATCAAAAAAGACAACCGCCCCAAATCCACTTTTTCAAAGATTACCATCAGTTTAGCGTCTCCTGATTCGATCCTCGATAGGTCCTTTGGTGAAGTATTGAAACCTGAAACCATCAACTACAGAACCTACAAGCCTGAGAGAGATGGACTTTTCTGCGAAAAGATTTTTGGTCCAGTGAAAGACTACGAGTGTGCTTGCGGAAAATACAAGCGCATCAGGTACAAGGGGATTGTATGTGACAGGTGTGGTGTGGAAGTAACTGAGAAAAAAGTGCGCAGGGAGCGAATGGGTCATATCAAATTGGTTGTCCCTGTAGTTCACATTTGGTATTTCAAGAGCTTGCCGAACAAAATCGGCTACTTGCTTGGTATCAGCTCCAAGAAATTGGAAAGCATCATCTACTATGAACGTTTTGTGGTCATTCAGCCCGGTATTCTTGAAGACAAGGGCAAAAAGCAGGGTGATTTGCTGACAGAGGAGGAGTATTTGGATATTCTGGATACCCTTCCAAAAGAAAATCAGTACCTGCCTGATGAAGATCCACAGAAGTTTATTGCCAAAATGGGAGCTGAAGCGGTACATGATTTATTGCTTAGAATTGATTTAGATTCACTTAGTTATACATTGAGAAATGCTGCAGCCAATGAAACTTCTCAGCAGCGCAAGGCAGATGCTTTGAAGCGTTTGAGTGTGGTTGAGTCTTTCCGTGATGCGAATTCGCGCATCGTAAACCGTCCCGAGTGGATGGTCATGCAATACATTCCAGTAATTCCACCAGAACTGAGACCGTTGGTTCCTTTGGATGGTGGACGTTTCGCTTCATCTGATTTGAACGACCTGTACAGAAGGGTTATCATTAGAAATAACCGTTTGAAGCGTTTGTTGGAGATCAAGGCGCCAGAAGTCATCCTCCGCAATGAAAAGAGAATGTTGCAGGAAGCAATTGATTCTTTGTTCGACAACAGCAGAAAGTCAAATGCGGTGAAAGCAGAAGGTGGACGTGCATTGAAATCTCTCAGTGATGTACTCAAGGGCAAGCAGGGTCGTTTCCGTCAGAACCTTTTGGGTAAGCGTGTTGACTACTCTGGCCGTTCTGTTATCGTTGTAGGTCCGGAGTTGAAATTGCACGAATGTGGTTTGCCCAAGGACATGGCAGCTGAGTTGTTCAAGCCATTTATCATCAGAAAATTAATCGAAAGAGGTATTGTCAAAACCGTTAAATCGGCCCGCAAACTGGTTGACCGCAAGGAAGCCATAGTTTGGGATATCCTCGAAAACATATTGAAAGGTCATCCAGTGATGCTGAACCGTGCCCCAACATTGCACCGTTTGTCCATCCAGGCTTTCCAGCCAAAATTGGTGGAAGGGAAGGCCATTCAGTTGCATCCATTGGTTTGTTCGGCATTCAACGCTGACTTCGATGGTGACCAGATGGCGGTGCACGTCCCACTGAGTCATGCTGCAGTGCTGGAAGCACAGTTGCTGATGCTTGCATCACACAATATCCTCAACCCTCAGAATGGTACACCGATTACCCTTCCTTCACAGGACATGGTACTGGGTCTCTATTATATTACCAAAGGAAAGCGCAACACGGATACGGATGTAGTGAAAGGTGAAGGCATGCGTTTCTACAGCGCTGAAGAAGTGATCATTGCTTACAATGAAGGTCGCGTAGATCTTCACGCACATATTAAAGTGAAGGCAAACGTGAGAAACGAAGAGGGGCAACTGGAGAAAAAATTGATTGAAACCACTGTTGGTCGCGTGCTGTTCAACCAGGCAGTTCCTGCTGAAGTAGGATTTGTCAACGCACTGCTTACCAAGAAGAGTTTGCGTGAAATCATCGGCGATATCATCAAAATCACCAATGTGCCAACTACTGCCAAGTTCCTTGACAACATCAAAGAACTCGGTTTCCGCATGGCCTTCCGTGGTGGATTGTCTTTCAACATCCAGGATCTGCAATTGCCTGTGATGAAAGAAGACATGATCGATCAGGCTTCTTCTGAAGTACAGGAAGTGTGGGATAACTACAACATGGGATTGATCACCAACAACGAACGTTACAACCAGATCATTGATATTTGGTCGAGGGTAGATACAAAAGTTACTGAAACACTGATCCGCGCCATGGCAAATGACAAACAGGGCTTCAACTCTGTTTACATGATGCTTGATTCAGGTGCAAGGGGTAGTAAGCAGCAGGTAAAGCAGCTGGCAGGATTGAGGGGATTGATGGCCAAGCCAAGAAAGAGCGGTTCAACAGGATCTGAAATCATTGAAAATCCGATTCTCTCCAACTTCAAAGATGGATTGAGCGTATTGGAGTATTTCATCTCCACACACGGTGCACGTAAAGGTCTTGCGGATACAGCATTGAAGACAGCCGACGCAGGTTACCTGACCCGTCGTTTGGTAGACGTTGCACAGGATGTGATCATCGCAGAAGAAGATTGCGGAACACTCAGAGGCATTGCCACCAGTGCATTGAAAGACAATGAAGATATTGTTGAACCATTGTACGACAGAATCCTCGGACGTACTTCATTGCATGATGTATACGATCCGCAAACTGATAAATTGTTGGTGTCAGCCGGACAAGCAATCGATGAGGACACAGCCAAAAAGATTGAAGAGTCTGGAATTGAAACCATCGAAATCCGTTCCGTACTTACCTGCGAAAGCAAGCGCGGATGTTGCGTAAAATGTTATGGATTGAACCTGGCAACGGGCAATATCGCTCAAAAGGGTGACGCAGTTGGAATCATCGCTGCACAATCCATCGGTGAACCCGGTACACAGCTTACACTTCGTACATTCCACGTGGGTGGTGTTGCAGGATCTGCATCTGTTGAATCCAACCTCTCTGCCAAGTTCGAAGGAACTGTGCAGTTCGATGGATTGAGAACGGTGAAAGCGAAAAACAACGAAGGAAAAGATGTTCAGGTAGTAATCGGACGTACTGCAGAAATGCGCATCATGGATTTGAAGAACGATCGCGTGCTCATTACCAACAACGTGCCTTATGGATCCGTTCTTGCTGTTACCGATGGCAAGAAAGTAGCCAAAGGTGATGTGATCTGCACATGGGATCCTTTCAACAATGTTGTGGTGGCTGAGATTGCCGGTAAGATTGCTTTTGAAAATGTAATCGACGGTGTAACATTCCGTGAAGAAGCGGATGAGCAAACCGGACACAGAGAGAAAGTGGTCATCGAGTCAAAAGACAAAACCAAGATTCCTTCGATCAAAGTGATTGGCAAGGATGAAAAAACATATAACCTCCCTGTTGGTTCACATATAGTAATCGAGGAAGGTGATGATGTAACAGCCGGACAGGTATTGGTGAAGATTCCGAGAATCCTCGGTAAACTCAGAGATATCACAGGTGGTCTTCCACGTGTAACAGAATTGTTTGAGGCAAGAAATCCAGGTAACCCTGCTGTGGTTGCGGAGATCGACGGCGTTGTGAGTTTCGGTGCGATCAAGCGCGGTAACCGTGAAATCAGTGTTGAAGCGAAAGATGGCGTCATCAAGAAATACCTTGTAACACTGACCAGACAGATCCTCGTTCAGGATGGCGACTTTGTGAAAGCAGGTACTCCATTGTCTGACGGACAAATCGCTCCTGGTGATATTCTTTCCATCAAAGGTCCATTTGCAGTACAAGAGTACGTTGTAAATGAAATTCAGGAAGTATATCGTTTACAGGGCGTAAAAATCAATGACAAGCACATCGAAGTAATCGTGCGCCAAATGATGAGAAAAGTTGAAATCGTTGATCCGGGAGATACACGCTTCCTTGAGGGTGATCTGGAAGATCGTTATGATTTCAATATCGAGAACGACTGGATTTTCGACAAGAAAGTGGTAGTTGATCCAGGTGATTCTGAGGTGCTCAAGGCAGGACAGATAGCAACATTGCGTGAAATACGTGAAGAGAACTCCATTCTTCGCAGAGCCGATAAAAAATTGGCTGAATACCGCGATGCACATGCCGCGACTTCAAGTCCTGTGTTGTTGGGTATCACGAAAGCATCTCTTGGAACACAAAGCTGGATTTCAGCTGCATCTTTCCAGGAAACAACAAAGGTCCTGTCATCTGCTGCCATCCAAGGAAAGGCAGACGACATGCTCGGTCTAAAAGAAAACGTGATCACTGGTCACCATATTCCAGCGGGAACAGGACTCAGAGATTACGAAAACATCATCGTAGGAAGCAAAGAAGAATACGAGTTGTTGCAAACAACGAGAGAGGTGATGAGCTTCGATGAAGAAGAATAAAGAATCAAGGGAGCTGAAAAGCTCCCTTTTTTATAAATCCCATGATCATGAATCAAAAAAACATCAACATCGTATTATTTGTCCTGCTGGGCATAATGGCCATTGTACTTTTTTTAAACAGCAACAAAATGCCTGCCGTATCCAATACAGGTGCTGCTGCTGAAAACAAGCTGAAAATTGCTTATGTTGACCTTGATTCGATTCAGGCAAATTATCTTTATTACAGGGAGAAAATGACTGAGTTCGACAAGAAAAAAGAAGACGCAGATCGCCAACTCAATACCGCTTTTCAAAGAATTGAAGAGGAGCGCATCGCATTCGCCAAAAGGGGACAGGCCATCACCCAATCCGAGTATGAAAACTTTCAACGTTCATACCAGACTAAAATGCAAAATTTGGAAGAGCAGAAAAGAAACATGGAAAATGCCATTTCCACAGATGGTGTGAAAATGTTGGAGGAATTGAAAGGTAAAATTGATACCTTCTTGGTTGAGTATAACAAGGATAAAAAGTACAGTTATATTTTTTCAACTTCCAGTTCCATGAATGTTTTGTTCTATAAAGATTCATCCAACAACATCACCAATGAGGTGGTTGCTGGTCTTAACAAGACTTACAACAAATCCGATTCGAAAAAATAAAATAAGCAACGAATTTCATATCTTAAATCCCGGTTCAAACAACCGGGATTTTATTTAAATGCATGTTATGGCAGAACAAAATGAATTCAAACCGAGCCTGGGACTGGTCGATGCTACCATGGTTGTTGCAGGTTCTATGATCGGATCAGGGATCTTCATTGTAAGTGCAGATATTGCAAGGAGTGTAGGAAGTGCAGGATGGCTTATCATGGTTTGGCTCATTACCGGATTCATGACCATCAGTGCTGCGCTCAGTTATGGTGAACTCAGTGGCATGTATCCGAAGGCCGGCGGACAATACGTTTATCTTCGTGAGGCGTTCAATCCACTGATTGCCTTTCTCTATGGTTGGAGTTTTTTTGCTGTCATTCAAACGGGAACCATTGCAGCTGTTGGTGTTGCATTTGCAAAATTTGCAGGCTATTTTTTCCCGGCACTCAATCTGAAAGATGAGAATGTTTTTCTGACATTGGGATCTATCAAACTTTATTATGCCCAGCTGATAGCTATTCTGGTTGTTTTGGTTTTGACATACATCAATACAAAAGGTGTAAAAGAAGGAAAGTTGATTCAAACTACATTTACTATTTCCAAATTGATTGCACTGTTTGGTTTGATCATGTGTGGTTTTTTGTTTGTTCAGAAAAGCTTTTGGTCAGAAAACATGCTCTCTGGTATGCTTTCACAGAAAGCACTTCTCAATGATGATGGGTCCATTACTTGGGAATCCATTGGAGGCATCACCCTTTTGGGGGCCATCGCATCCTCGATGGTTGGTTCCATATTCAGCAGTGATTCATGGAACAATGTCACCTTCATTGCAGCTGAAATCAAAAATCCCAAGCGAAACATTGGACTCAGTCTTTTCCTGGGCACCCTGATTGTTACACTTATTTATGTATCTGCAAACCTGATGTATCTCAATGTGCTGCCACTGGAGCAAATTGCAAAACCTGAAGAGGATCGGTTGGCCGTTGCAGCCGCCAGTGTGATTTTTGGTGCAGCCGGCAGGTCCATCATCGCTGTGCTCATCATGGTTTCCACTTTTGGATGCATCAACGGATTGGTAATGGCTGGCGCCAGGGTTTATTATACAATGGCACAAGATGGACTTTTCTTCAACAATGCTTCCAAACTCAATAAAAATGCAGTTCCTGAGTGGGCGCTGTGGACACAAGCCTTGGTGGCAAGTTTGATGTGCCTGAGCGGTAAATACGGAGAGTTGCTGGACATGGTTTGTTTTGTAGTTGTAATTTTTTATGTGCTGACCATCATTGGTATTTTCATCCTTCGAAAAAAGCGACCTGATATTGAACGACCATACAAGGCATTTGGATATCCCCTGATTCCATTTATTTATATCATCATGGGAATCAGTTTCTGTGTGCTCTTGATCAAATTCAAACCTGGGTATACTTGGCCAGGACTCATCATTGCGCTGTTGGGAGTCCCCATCTATTACATGATCATGAACAGAAAAAAAACGGCATGATGTCAAAGTTGGCTGTGATTGTTGCAGGTGGAAGTGGAATGCGCATGGGCAATGAACTGCCCAAACAATTTTTATTGTTGGATGGCAAGCCCATTTTATTGTATTCCATCGATGCTTTTCTGTCTGCATTCCATGATATCAAAATCATCCTGGTGCTGCCCAAACAGTATATTGATTACACCCGGGAATTACTAAACAATTTTGGCTATTCTTCCGGCATTCAACTTGTCGAAGGAGGGGCAACCCGCTTCCATTCTGTAAAAAACGGCATTGCGCATGCTGGTCACGATGATATTATTTTTGTCCACGATGCCGTTCGTTGTTTGGTCTCCTCATTGTTGATCGAACGGTGCTACGAAAAAGCACTCACTGCAGGATCTGCCATTCCTGTCATCCCGATTCGCGACAGCATGAGAAGGGTAGCGGTGGACGGATCTTCTGAAGTTGTTTCGAGAGATCAGCTGTATTCGGTTCAAACGCCTCAAACCTTTCAGGCTTCCATTCTCATTCCAGCCTTCCAGGTTGATTATAAAGAAACGTTTACAGACGAAGCCACTGTTGCAGAGCATGCGGGCATACAAGTGAATACTGTAGAGGGGGAAGAACAAAACATCAAGATCACCTATCCGGATGATCTCCTCTATGCAAAATGGAGGTTGGGTATGCGTCAGGATTGATTCAGTTGCTGACTTCTTATTTTTTCCAGTATCTGATGTGCCACTTCCAAAGCATGATACCCATCTAATTCAGAGACAACCGGGGTTTGATCAAGCTGTATTGCATCTCTGAAAGATCTTAGCTCAGCCTGAAGGGCATTGTCATGTGCTGCATTTGGATTTTCAACAACAATGGTTCTGCTTCCCTTGGGTGTGTCTATTTCAAATGAAAACAATTCTTCGTTATCTGCATCCTGTCTCAGTCGTATGATTTCGGATTTTTTCTCCAGAAAATCGATCCCTACATACGCGTCTTTTTGGAAGACCCTCATCTTGCGCATTTTTTTCATCGAAATCCTTGAAGAGGTCAGGTTGGCTACACACCCATTGTGAAATTCAATCCTTGCATTGGCAATATCAGGGGTATCCGTCATGACCGCTACACCGCTTGCAGAAATATGTTTGATATCGCTCTTCACCATGCTCAGGATCACATCTATATCATGGATCATGAGATCCAAGATCACGCTGACTTCAGTGCCTCTTGGATTGAATTGCGCAAGTCTGTGTACTTCTATGAACATGGGATGTATGGCTGACTTGTCAAGTGCACTCAATGCCGGGTTGAATCGCTCAACATGTCCCACTTGGAATTTCACCTTGGCCTCCTTGGTCAATTTCAGCAGATCTGCAGCCTCTTGCATGTTATTGGCAAGGGGTTTTTCAACAAATACATGCTTGCTCTTCCTCAAAGCTGCTTCACATGTCTCATAATGAAACTGTGTGGGAGTTACCACATCAATTGCATCTGCATCATCTATCAATACATGCATATCCGTATATCTTTTGAGTCCAAACTGGCTTTCAACTTCTTTTGCTGCAGCATCATTGGGATCAAAGAATCCAATGATTTCAACATGATCGATTTCTTTCCAGTTTTTGATGTGAAATTTTCCAAGATGGCCGACGCCAAATATGCCGATTTTCAACATATGAAATGATTCTTACAAAGTTAGATATTTTGCCGTTCACCCAATATGCATGAATTTTGCTGCAAATGACGCTTTTGAAGAAAATCATCATCACCGTGGATGGATGGTCCTCCTGCGGAAAGAGCACCATGGCAAGACAATTGGCCAAACAACTGCATTATGTATTCATTGATTCAGGTGCCATGTACAGGGCCATAACACTCTACTTTATCAATCATGGGGTTGATGTTGCTGATATAAAGCAGGTCACGCATGCTTTGCGTCATATCAATCTTTCATTTCATTTGAATACGCAAAATGGAAACAATGAGATCTGCCTGAATGGTGAAAATGTGGAGTCAAACATTCGAGAAATGAAGGTTGCTGAAAAAGTAAGTGAAGTGGCTGCCATCAGGGAAGTCCGGGAATTTGCTGTGAAGCAACAGCAGTTGATTGGAAAAGAAAAGGGAATAGTAATGGATGGGAGAGATATTGGAACAGCAGTTTTTCCCGAAGCTGAGCTGAAAATATTTATGACGGCAGACACTGAAGTACGTGTCATGCGCAGATTCAAGGAACTTGCTGCTAAAAATCCATCCATTCAAATGGAAGATGTCAGATCGAATCTTGCACAAAGGGATCATATGGATTCCACCAGGGAAGTTTCGCCACTCAGAAAGGCTGATGACGCCATTGTATTAGACAACAGTTACATGACCCCTGAGGAGCAACTGGGATTGGTTTTGCAATGGGCAAGTGAAAAAATAAATGCTTAGGTCCACTGCGCTATGATTTCCTCCATCGGCTTGCTGTCGGGAAAATAGCCACGGAGTTTTTCAATCACGTTTTCAACGATGGCATCCGGACAGGAAGCCCCGCTGGTGATGGCAATAACAGGCGTTTTGCCTCCCGGGATAAAGTTTTCAGCGAAATATTCTTCATGCGTCCTCCAATTGAAACACTTGATTTTGCTCGGAGATAATATATCCTCGGCTGATTGAATAAAATAGGTAGGTAGTTTCTCCTCGCATAATTCAACAAGGTGAGAACTGTTGCTGCTTTTTCTCCCGCCAATCACAATCGCCAGGTCAGCCTGATCTTTCAACAGGTGAATGACCGCGGATTGATTGTCATTCGTGGCATAGCAAAGTGTATCTCTGGTGTCTGCAAAATGTTCGCCGACATTGGTAGCGGTTAAATTGAATTTCTTTATGATGATTTGCTTAAGATAATCAGCGATCGCTTGTGTATCGGTTGCCAGCATGGTCGTCTGATTGACCACGCCAAATTTTTGAAGATCGCGTTCAAAATCAAAGCCTTCGCTGTACCTGCCGCTGAACAGCTGGTAACATGTTGCAGAGGAATATTTACCCAATATGCAGTCACCCAATAGAATGGCCTCGTCCATGTCGTTGATGACAATGGTAGGAGCATGTACATTGCTGTGTGAAAAGGTTGCCCTGGTTTCTTCATGAGTGGGTTTGCCATGCACGACAATGCTGTACCCTTTGTCGGCAATTTGTTCAGCTCGGTTCCATACTTTCTCTACAAAGGGGCAAGTGGTGTTGTATTGCTCTATTTGAATACCGATTGATTTGAGCTTGTTTTCAATGTCAATTGTAGTGCCAAATGCCGGAATGATTACAATATCATCTTTGGTCAATGCATCAAAAGGGATGAGTGTATTGCCCTTGGTATCCATCAGGAATTGGAGTCCACGGTTGATGAGATCCTCATTCACAAACGGATTGTGAATCATCTCACTCAATAAAAAAATACGCCTGCCCGGATGTTGTTCAATGGTCTGAAACGCAATTTCAATCGCATTTTCAACGCCATAACAAAATCCAAAATGTCTTGCCAGTTTGAAGGTTACTGTATCAAAGTCAAGTTGCGTTGGAGTGAAATCCTTCTTCAATTTATCCGCTTCCTTGCGTTTTGATTTGATGGCAGTGATCAGGGGACTCCTGTATTTTGACGGAATGGAAAATTGTTTCATTTGACTGCAAAGTTAACCAATCGGGCAGTAAAACATTTCATAACTTGACCTCATGGAAAAGGAGTTTCGATTGATATCCTGGGCTTGGAACACCAATGTGTACGAAGTCAATACCAGGCAATATACACCCGAGGGCACATTTCAGGCCTTTTCAGCACATCTGCCCAGACTTGCTTCCATGGGGGTAGAGGTGCTTTGGTTTATGCCAATTACACCCATTTCCAAGTTGCACAGAAAAGGAACGTTGGGCAGTTACTATGCCTGTTCCAGTTATACCGATGTCAATCCGGAGTTCGGCACCATCCATGATTTCAAATCAATTGTTCAGCAGGCACATGCATTGGGTATGAAAGTAATCATTGACTGGGTGGCCAATCACACGGGTCATGATCACATCTGGACGAAAAAGCATCCTGGATTTTATCAACTGAACCATGAGGGAAAATTTTTTGATGCACACGGATGGGATGATGTGATCGATTTGAATTATGCAAACATGGAAATGAGGGATGCGATGATTGAATGCATGTTGTACTGGGTCAAGGAATGCAATATTGATGGATTTAGATGTGATATGGCCATGTTGACGCCGGTTGATTTCTGGATGCAGGCGCGAAAACAAGTGGAAGTGGAAAAACACCTGTTCTGGCTTGCCGAATTGGATCCATTGGAACATCCTGCATACATGCAGGTATTTGATGCAGCATATACCTGGAAATGGATGCATGCAACAAAACATTTCAAAGATGAAGGCGCACAGCATATCCATCTCTTGCGCGATACACTATATGCATACGGCAGCATGCCACAAAATGCACTTCCAGCTTGGTTTACAAGCAATCACGATGAAAACAGTTGGAATGGTACCGAGCAGGAGAAATATGGTGAAATGGCAGCTCCTCTCGCAGTATTTTCCGGTACATGGAGCGGTATACCATTGATATACAGCGGACAGGAATTGCCCAATTACAAACGTTTGCCGTTTTTTGACAAGGACTTTATCGCATGGGATAACCATCCAGCCCTTCATGATTTTTATACATCATTGCTGGGACTTCGAAAAACCCATGCATGTTTCATTGACCCATCTGCTCGTCCGGTGCTGCTTCGGAACAGCATCGATCATCACGTACTCAGTTTCAAACGAAAAGCAGGCCGTGATGTCATGTTCGTGTTGATAAATTTCTCATCCTACGACCTTCATGATCTTGAAGTTGATCTGGGGGATGATCAGGGGGAGTACCGCGAGATCTTCCGTGGTGAAGAAAAAAACCTGGAGAGCAGGTATTTGTATGTTGATATGAAGAGATGGACTTACCAAGTATGGATAAAATAAAAAAGGTGGGAGCGTTTCCCACCTTTTTTTTATCATCCGTTTTGTTATTCATTGATTTCAATGGGATACTGGTACATGCCATCGTATCCTGGATAGAAACCTTCCAACAGCAATTTTTTGGGTGATTTTGAAACATTGTTCATCAATTCCTCCACAGTTTTCACCTCCATTCCGTTTGCTTTCAGGATGATGAAGCCATCTTTCATTCTGGTTTGTTCGTCAATCAATCCTGTACTGATTTTGCTCACCACCACACCACCTTTCACTCCATATTCAGTTGCTTTTTTCTTGTCCAATGTCTGGAAGCTGGCACCTAATTTATCGGAAACAGTATTCTTTACAATATCATATGTACCTGTTTTATTCTTCAAGGTAATGGACGTTGTGTATTCTTTTCCATTTCTGAGATAGCTGACATTGATCTTGTCGCCTGGTTTGTAGCTGGCAATTTGTTCCACCATTTCACTTCCACCGGTAACCTTGGCTCCATTTACTTTGGTGATGTAATCACCTGATTGAATACCTGAACTTGCCATGGCGCCATCCTTTGCCACTTCAAGTACCAAAACGCCTTGGCCTTCTTTGTATTTGTTTTTTGTTTTTTCAGATTCAGGAGCTGTCTCAGGCAGATAGCTGATGCCGAGATAGGCTCGCTGTACTGCTCCATATTGCAATAAGTCGTTGATGATTTTCTTTACAATGTTGACTGGAATTGCGTAGGAATAACCAGCATAGGCACCGGTTGGAGATGCAATCGCTGAAACAATTCCTACCAATTCTCCGGTAGTGCTCACCAGTGCACCACCTGAGTTGCCTTGGTTGACAGCCGCATCTGTTTGTATGAACGACTCGATCGGTGAGTTGCTTTTTCTCGCATTGAGTCCCAGGCTTCTTGCCTTCGCACTCACAATTCCAGCTGTTACGGTTGTCTCTAGATTCAAAGGATATCCAACTGCCAGTACCCATTGTCCGAGCTTTACGTTATCGGAATTTCCGTACAATAAAAAGTTGAGACCTTTTTCTTCGATCTTTATCAGTGCAAGGTCACTGCTGGGATCTGTGCCAATGAGTTTGGCAGTATATTGTTTTTTGTTGTTCAGTGTAACCTTGATCTCACTGGCTTCGTCAATCACATGGTTGTTGGTTACAATGTATCCATCCTCACTGATGATGACGCCGGATCCACTCGCGCGTTGGGGAACAGATCTCATTTGAGGTCCATTGAAAAAATCTTCAAAGAAATCTTCTCCAAACAAATCGCTGAAGGGACTTCTCCTTGTTCTGGGCAGGTTATTGCTTGCCTGGTTGCTGCCGATGGTGGTAGTAATGTGTACTACTGCGGGAACGGCAGCCTGAGAGGCAGGTTGAAAATCGACCGGTTGTCCGGGGACATTGCTGTTGCTGTCAAAAAAGCCGGCATAGCTCGCGGGCAGTTTTGAAATATTTTGCTGGATGTTGCTTGGCTTTCTGATAAATGAATCATAACCAAACATGGCGCCAACGGATGTTGCGGCGCTGATAAGAACCACGGTCAATGTTTGCCTAATATTCATATGTTGATTTTTTGATTTAATGAACAATTTTTATGCCTAATCATTTGCAAATAAAGAAACCTGACTGAATTTCAGACAACCTGTCATCCTATTTAACAAATCCTTATGGGGCCTTCATTGTGTCGAAATATTATGCAAGGGTTTTCAGAAATTCCATGGTGTTGACCCCGTCAGCAAAATCCTCCAATCCTGGGTCTTGTGCACCGCCAAAAGGGATCAATCCGTTGCCTACAATACATTGGATTTCTTCCATGTTCAACTGGTCAAGAACCGACTGTTTATCCTCATAAAATTGATAGTGCAATTGGGAAATAGGGGAGAAAGGATGCGGATTTTCAAGCAATACAATGGAGTCATTGCTCATGTAAAACCGATTGTTCATGATTGCAATGGTGAGCTGATAGTCGAAATTGTTTTTGTATTTGTCGTGTTCGGCATAATGCTGATATTTCCTCAATGCATTCAGCAATGGCAGAAAATCATATCCAACAGGAACAAAAATTTGTGTAACATTTCTGCATCCGAGTCCGAAGTAAAGCTGTACATCATCCGCCAATTTATTCAGGTCTTCTGCTGATTCATTGCCATTGAGAATGGCAACAGAGGTTTTGTTTTTTCGGATGATATGAGGGTACTTGCTGAAATAGTATTCAAAATACCTGGCACTGTTGTTGCTGCCGGTTGCGATATAGGCATTGCATCCTTTCAGCATTTCACTGATGGTGATATAGGAACTCATTTCAGGATGTGCTTCCATCAAAAATCTTGCAATTTCTTTTGTCAATACGGAGTCTTTCGAAGAAAGTTTGACCACCGAATGGTAGCCAAATAGAAAACTGCAAATCAGGTCATGGATACCCACATAAGGAATGTTTCCCGCAAAGACCATTCCTATTTTCAATGCCGGATTCGGCATGTCTGGAACCTGGTATTTTGTTGCAAAGGCCAGCAACGCATCTTTTCTCAACATGTGATCGGCAATGGATTTTCCTGCCTTCCAGGAATATTCAGGCAGGAACCATTTGTTCTCTGCATGCGCGCTGATTCTTGCTGTTTCGTACAGTGGACTATCTGTTGATAGATAGTCGCCCAAAAGGCCCAAGATTTCTATCCTTTTTTCTAATTTCATGCTGTTGTTTTCAATGCATTGCGTTAACTTTAGAATGCATTGTTACATGCAAAATTAACCCCTTGTTGAACCTTTTTAAAATTTAATCATATGGCTATTAAAATCACAGATGAATGTATCAATTGCGGTGCTTGCGAACCAGAGTGTCCCAACAATGCCATTTATGAAGGTGGTGTGGAATGGGCTATCTCAGATGGTACAACTGTAAAAGGCAATTTCACTTTGATGGACGGAACTGTGGTGGATGCAAATCTTAAAAACGGACCCATCAGCAATGATACATATTACATTACTCCCAATAAATGTACAGAGTGTCAAGGATTCCATGAGGAACCACAATGTGCCGCTGTTTGTCCGGTTGACTGCTGCGTGCCAGATGAGCTCTACAGAGAAACAGTTGACGAGTTGATGTCGAAGAAAGAGAAATTACACATTTAAGCTTTTCACATACATGTCGAACCCAACCATTGCATTGGTGACAGGTGGGTATTCTTCTGAGGCCGTGATTTCCTATAAAAGTGCCATCACGATTGAGAAGCATATTGATCCTTCGAGGTATAACCTGTATCGCATTGATATCACTCCCGAGAAGTGGTTTCACACTACCAAAGAGGGAAAGGAGATCCCAGTCAACAAGGATGATTTTTCTTTGACCATTGAAGGAAAAAAAGTTCATTTTGATGCTGTCTTCATCGGTATTCACGGAACGCCAGGCGAAGACGGGAAATTACAGGGTTACTTTGATTTGCTCAAGATCCCTTATACATCCTGCGATGCAACTGCCTCTGCCATTACTTTCAATAAAAGGTATACAGTGGCCATTGCGGGTGCAGCAGGATTCCATGTTGCAAAGTCGGTTCATCTTTTCAAAGAAAATCATTTGCAAAAGAAAGTCCATTTGCAGGCTCTGAGGTACCCTGTTTTTGTGAAACCGAACAATGGCGGATCCAGTATTGGTATGAGCAAATTGGCATCACCTGAAGGATTGGAGGAAGCATTGGAAAAAGCATTCAGAGAAGATGACCAGGTATTGGTGGAGGAATTCATCGCTGGGAGAGAGTTTACCATTGGCGTTTATAAATCTGAAGGAAAGATCATTACCCTACCATTTACTGAAGTGATGTCTCAGAATGATTTTTTTGACTTTGAAGCAAAATACCAGGGAAAATCAACTGAAGTAACACCAGCGGTTTGCAGTGAAGAAGTTGCGAACAAGGTGAAAACTGCTGCCGCGGGCATTTACGCTGTTTTCAACTGCAGAGGAGTGGTGAGAATGGATTTCATTTACAATGAAGAGTTGCAGGAGCCGTATTTGCTTGAGATCAATACAGTACCCGGACAAAGTGATGCCAGCATCGTTCCTCAGCAGGTAGCCGCAGCCGGCATGTCGCTCAAAGAATTTTATGCAATGCTGATTGATGATGCATTGAAATCCAAGTTATAAACCATGAATTTTTCTTTCATCACCAGCAGGCCCCTTTGGCAAAATATCCTTGCAGGAATGGGTATTTCAATCATGCTTGTTGGCGTTTTCCTGCTTACCTTGAACATCATCACCAACCATGGTGAATACCTGGTTGTGCCGGATGTCAAGGGGAAATTGTTGGACGATGTTCAATCCAATTTAGAAGGAAAGGGATTTGAAGTGGTGATACAGGACTCTATTTATGTAGATACGCTGCAGCCGAATGTGATCATCAAACAATTTCCGGATCCGGAAGCAACCGTTAAAGTCAACAGGGTGGTATACCTTACCATCAATCGAACGGTTCCTCCTACAATACCCATGCCGAACCTGATCGGTATGACACTGCGCAATGCATTGTCTGAGCTGAAATCAGTCGGACTCAAATTGGGCGATACCAGTTATGTCTCGGACATCGCCAAAAATGCAGTAAAAGATCAATGGGTGGATGGATCTTCCATCAAGCCCGGTACACCCGTCAGAATGGGGTCATCTGTGTCCTTGTTCATTGGATCAGGACTGGGTGGAGCAGAGATGCCCGTGCCTGATTTGTTTGGCATGACATACGGTGAGGCGAAAACATTTTTGCAATCAAACGGAATTGCCACAGGATTGATCATGTTGGATGAGGGACTTTCCGATACCACTGCCGGCTTCGTTTATTGGCAGAATCCACCACCTTATGATGTGCAAAACAATGTCAATGTCCTTAGGGTCGGACAGCTGGTCGATATCAAGTTATCCATTGCAAAACCTGAGCGTCCCCCGGTTCCTGAAAAATCGCCAGATCAACAATAATTCAATAATTTTGCTTTCATGAAAACAATCGATGTTAGCACCCTCCAATCAAGATTAGCTGCTGGAGAATCTTTGCATTTGGTAGACGTTCGTGAACCATCAGAGCATGAGGAGTTCAATATCGGGGGGATATTGCTTCCCCTCGGCAATATACGTATTGGTGAAATTGATCCCATTGAGAACCTAAGGGATCAAGAAGTTTATTTGTATTGTCGCAGTGGTAACAGAAGCGGACAAGCAGCACTCATCCTGGAATCAATGGGTTTTTCAGATGTGACCAATGTAGTAGGGGGAATGCTCGCTTGGCAAGATCAGTTCCCAGTCTGATCATTGCTGTTGCATATCATCCATCGCTTTTTGCATCAACATTTCAATGAGGCTTTTGCTGAAATCTTCAATAGAGGATGGATTGATCGATTTTGTTTGAACCGACCAAATCAAAGTTTCGGTTTTGGTATCAAACAAATTTCCTTCCATGAAATAATACCTGTCTGTAACGTAATACCCGGGGTCATAGAAAAAAGGTGACCAGTATGAATAAAAACCACCGAAAAATAAACCATATCCTGGGTATGGACCATACAGGCCCATTCCTCCGGGTATATATCTTGTTTCACTGCGTTTATCAACCAGGTTGATGGTAAAAATTATTTCGCATTGGAGCGATCTGATTTTTTCAATCATTTGCTCGCGTCGCGGCGGATTCCTGGATTCAAATGTTGGAGGAAAATGATCCCAACTTCTTTCCACGGCAAATCCTTTTTTTTGGGCAGCGATTCCCATCTCTTCTTCCAGGTGAGTTCTTACATGCGGATTTGCGACCAATGCCGCAACAAATATTTTTTTATAGGGGGCAGGTGGATGGAAAGCTTTGTTAGACCATGAATAGGTGATGTTGTGTTGTGCACCGCATCCGGCAAGAAAAAACGCCATCACCATTGCTTTGAAAAAATGTTGCATACACTTTTGTTGTGTATGCAACATATGTGGAAAGACATTGCAAAAAAATGATCAAGAGATTAAAACGCGTAAAAAAATTATTTTGTAAAAATTATAATGTAATGTTCAATCCAAGCATCCAATTTCGCTCTGCCATGGGGTAGTAGTAATTATTATTGATAATATTTCCTCCATATAAATAACTATAGGTATAACCATTGGGTGCATAGCGCGTGTTGAACAGATTGTTTACCTGTATCACTGCAGAAATGGTTGATCCGTTTTTCATTGAAAATGTTCTGTTGATCTGGAAGTCGTTCACCAGGTATGCGTCCAGGCTTCTGTCTTTGCGGGAAGTATTGTCAAGGTACTGTCGGCTGACATATTTGGCAATCCATCTCAACTCCGTTTCTTTCATGATGGTTGCACTGAGTATGGTATTGTTTACAACAGATGGTGAAAAAGCAATATCGGTTGATTTGTAATCATTTGTTTTTTGTCCGCCGTTGTCATAATCATCAAAATACTCTGTAAATGATTTTATCCTGTTTTGATTCAACGCAAGATTGCTGGTCAGTTGAAGCCAGGGTTTGAATGCGTACGTTCCTTCCAATTCAATACCCCTGCGAAAACTTTTGGCGATATTGGTGCGGGTATAAGCACCTACATCATTGATCCTTCCGGTCAGTACCAGCTGGTCTCTGTAATTCATATAATAGAGTGTGATGGCGTATCTGTATTTTTTCTCAGTTTTTTGGATACCTGCTTCAAAATCATCCAGTCTCTCTGGTCTTGGTATTTCCTGATTGCCTGCCTCAAAGTCATCTCTGTTCGGTTCTTTGGTTGCTCTGGCAAATGATATGTAACTGCTTACTTTATCTTTTGTGTATCTGATACCCGCTTTTGGATTGAAGAATGTCCACTGCTGATCAATCTTCAATGTTGGATTTGTTCTGAATCCATTGATATTGTATTGCACATTTCTCAACTGAAGATCACCAAAAAATTGGAAGTTTCCTGATTCTTCCATCCACTTTCCAAAAACCGACTGCTCAGACTTGTTTGCATTCAAGTCATACCATTTGTAATCTTTTGAGATGGCGTATTTCGACCATATTATTTTACCAAAATGATCTCCAAGGTAATTGCTTATGCTGCCACCAAGCGTAACTTCTCTCTTTTCATTTTTGTGTCTTACGGAAATATTGTTTCCATAGAAAATGTTATCAAGCCAAAGTTGTCTGATCAAATCAGTAGATGTTGTCACTCTGATTCCGTTGATGATTGGAACGGGTATCCCATATTTTTGATATGATTCATCCACTTTATATTGCTCATAATAGCCTCTTCCAGTTGTTGCAAAAGAGGAATTGTTCAAATTCCATTTTGTATTGATTTTTTTATTGTAGAAGAGCTGGTAATGTGTTTGCCAATAATTATCCGTTTCGTTGTCATATGGTGTGGTGTCAGGTCTCTGTCCTGCTTCATTGAATCTACGGTTGATTTTCATTTGTTCTTCAGAAACTCCGTACCATGCCTGGTAGGTTTTTTCTTTACCCGAGATGATATTAAACCTTAATGAGGAGTTTTCTTTTATACTCGCCGCAGATACATAGAATGATTTTAGGTTGCTGCTTGCTCTTTCAATATAACCATCACTTGTAATAGATGATAGTCTAACGTCAACACTGTATCTGTTATTGATTAATCCTGTACCAGCTTTGAATGTATTTTTGAAAGTATTAAATGAGCCAACACTGTTGTTGAATGCTGTATAAGCTTTTTCCTGTATTTCATTGGTCAGTATATTGACTGTAGCACCAAATGCACCGGCACCGTTGGTACTTGTGCCAACACCTCTTTGGATTTGAATGCTGTTGGTTGAAGAAAGCAGATCAGGCATGTTCACCAGAAATACGCCCTGCGACTCTGCATCGTTGTATGAAATACCATTGATGGTAAAATTGATTCTGTTCGGATCTGTTCCCCTGATTCTGATCCCGGTATAACCAATTCCATTGCCGGCATCTGAGTTGGCAACTGCACCGGGCACCTGATTGAGCAGAAAGGGGATATCTTGTCCCAGGTTGTTTTTTACAATATTGCTTTTGTATATCATGGACTGTGTAAAGGGATATTTTTGTTCCGCCCTTACGCCTTGTATTTCAATGGTGGGCATCAGTGATGCTTTTTTCATGCTGGAGTCGCTCGAGGTGAATGGATCAACTAATTTTGGTTGGCTCACTTGTGAAAAACCATGAGTGAAAGCGAGTAAGAACAACGCAAGTGAAAAATGTGATTTCATGACCGATTTTTTTGATGTGAATCAGTCAGGTTGTACCGGGAGAGAAGGAATAAGATGTGGTTGACTGTCCTTCCCTGCGCAGGCATTATCCTGATCAGGTTCAACGGGTTTTTCTCAGCCTTGGTATCAACCTAAAGCACCCCGGAACAACACAAAATTATACTTTCCGTCAGTTTCAAAAAAATTATCTTCGAAATGCAAGATTTGTTGTAACTAATTTCATCATTAAGCGTATTAAGTTTAAACATATTGACATGAAGCAACTGTTTACAGTATTCGGAATCTTATTCATCGGTTTGCTGCAGGCCCAGGATAAATTGATCATCAGCGATCCAATGGCAGTGAAACGTGACATCGGACGTTTTTCTAAAATAGAAATCCATGGCCCCTTTAAAGTCTATTATTCAGTGAGTGATATTTATACGGTTGCGGTCAGTGCCAATTCTGCATCAGCGCGTGACAGGATTCGCGTGAAAAACAACGGAGGTGTGTTGGTTTTTGATCTGGAAAGCAGTTACAGGAATTGGATTTTGGGAGATGGTAAATTCAAGTTGTACATATCTGCACCCACCATCAATGAAATCAATGCATCTGGAGCTGTAAATTTCTTGGTAACCGATATGTTGAAATCGGATGACTTAAAAATAAAGTTCACTGGAGCAAGTGATTTTCTTGGGAAACTGGACTGTAGTCATCTCCATTTACAATTTACCGGGGCTTCTGATGTTGAACTGACAGGCAGGTCAACAAATGTGGAGGCTGTCTTAACTGGTGCCAGCAAGTTAAAAGCATCAACTTTTAAAATCGAAAATGCAGACATCAAAGTATCCGGAGCATCTAATTCTACCATATTTGTATCCAATAAATTACATGCAGTGGCAACTGGTGCCAGCAATGTTCATTATTATGGAAATCCCACACAAGTGGAGCTGAGTGCAACAGGGGCCAGCAAGGTAAAACGAGCAGATTGACAAAATACTTAAATTGAAAAGGCAACCATATGGTTGCCTTTTTTGTTGCGAAGGCTGGGATCGAACCAGCGACCTTCGGGTTATGAGCCCGACGAGCTACCGCTGCTCTACTTCGCGATGTGGATCGCAAAGTTACTGTAAAATCATCAATGTTCAAAACAATTTTTACTGCGTTACCTTTGTGGAACATAGATGAAATCTGGATTTGTAAATATTGTAGGAAAGCCAAATGCCGGCAAGAGCACTTTGTTGAATGCCATACTGGGTGAAAAACTTTCCATTGTATCATCCAAAGTACAAACAACACGTCATCGCATCAGGGCATTTTTGTCAGGCGAAGATTATCAAATCGTATTTTCAGATACACCAGGCGTCATTGAGCCCAAATACAAGCTGCATGAAAAAATGATGTCAGCAGTTCATGCAAGCATGGAGGATGCGGATGTTTGTGTATTTCTTGCTGATGCCCGGGACTCCATCGAGGAGATCCAAATGAACATAGCCTTGCTCAAGGTGAAAATTCCAATGATCTTGGTGTTGAACAAATCGGATCTTGTCAAACCAATTGAACTATCAGAAAAAATTTCTTCCCTGCAAAATCATTTTGGGCACATTCAATTGATGACAATTTCTGCCAAACAAAAATTGAACATCGAACAGTTGGTCAACGCCATTGTTCAAATGTTGCCGGAGGGCGAAGCATATTATGATAAGGATGAACTGACTGACTTGCCAACCAAATTTTTTGCAGCAGAAATCATTCGTGAAAAAATATTTGAATTGTATGATGAAGAGTTGCCTTACCAGGCCACAGTGATGATTGCAAAATTTGAAGAAAAAACAACGTTGATAAAAATCACAGCAGATATCATTGTTCACAGGGAATCACAAAAAGCAATCATCCTTGGAGCAAAGGGTTCTAAGATCAAAGAGCTGGGGACGAGATCGAGGTTGGAGTTGGAAAAGTTTCTGGATGCAAAAGTTTTTCTTGAATTGTTTGTGAAAGTGCGGGATAACTGGAGAAATAACGATCTTTACCTCAAGGAGTACGGATATAATTAATGCTTTTTATGCGTGTATTTTTTGCAATATGGATCAACTGTTTGGTTGCGGCAAACGCCTGCGGCCAGTCTGGGTACTTGCCTCGAGAGGATTTCTCCGGCGCTGCCTATACCTTGGCTGTGCATGAGGTGAATTTTGAGGGATTTGACAGCAAGGGCGGCGGACTCAGATTGTCGTATGATAAAATAAAAGGGAGTCCATACTACAATGACAGTTTTCAGGTTGCCAAATTTTACAAATCAAACGGAACTACAGCTGTTGGGGAGCTCAAAGCCAGACTGAATCTGGCTACACATGAAGTGCATTTTATTGGGGAGGGGGGTAAAGAATTCATTGCTCCAGCACAACTTTCCAACAAAATAACATTCAGCAATGGAGTTGTTTTTATGTTGAACAGCGATGATTTTCAATTCAATAAAAAGTCTTTGAATGGCTATTCTCAGGTGTTGGTAGAAGGCAAGGTTTCCTTGTACAAGTATATCAAAAGAACGGTTTCATCGGCTGATTCCATGTTCGGAACGCTGAAAAGATATTATTTTTCAACCAATCAGTTGTATTTTATCAAATACGATAACAAGATTTTGCATTTGAAAAAAATGAATGAAGATGCCATATATGAAATCGTGCCACCTGATAACGCGATGAGCAAGTGGATCTCAGCCAATAAAATGAATTTAAAACGCGAGGAAGATCTCGTGGCTTACCTTAAAAAATGGAATGGGCAATAAATATTGCTCTGACTGAATATTTATCATGAGTGGATTTACATTAGCAATTGTGGGAAGACCCAATGTGGGAAAGAGTACTTTTTTCAATCGTTTGTTGGAACAACGAAAAGCAATTGTAGAGGATACTCCCGGCGTGACGCGCGACAGGCAATATGGTATTTCAGAATGGAATGGCAAGACGTTTAACGTGATTGATACAGGGGGATTTGTGCAGGATGGGGTAGATGTGTTTGAAAAAGAGATTCGTCAACAGGTCATGATTGCAGTAGAAGAATCCAATGCAATTGTTTTTATGTGTGACGTAACAACCGGCATCACTGCATTGGACGAAGCCATGGCAGATGTGCTGCGGAGTGCTAAAAAACCAGTATTCCTGGTTGTCAATAAAGTAGACAACAGCGAACGTCAAATTGATGCAACCGAGTTTTATTCGATGGGCATTGAGAAAACGTATTTTCTTTCTTCTATGTCCGGAAGTGGTACAGGAGAGGTGCTGGATGATATTGCTGCATTGATTGAAGTTTCTGCGGACCAGCCTCAGGAGGGATTGCCGCATTTTGCCATCATCGGTCAGCCGAATGTTGGAAAATCATCTTTGCTCAACGCACTGGTTGGTACAGAACGCACAATTGTGAGTGATATTGCCGGAACTACCCGAGATACCATACACACGCATTATAATCTTTTTCAAAAAGAATTCATCCTGATCGATACTGCTGGTATCAGGAGAAAAACAAAAGTGCATGAGGATTTGGAGTTTTACTCTGTCATTCGTGCCATCAAGGCAATGGACGAGGCAGATGTTTGTTTGATGATGATTGATGCAGAGAAGGGGATTACCCAGCAGGATTTGAATATATTTTCTTTGGCAGTAAAAAAGGGAAAGGGGATTGTTTTCTTGGTCAACAAGTGGGATCTGGTTGAAAAAACAACCAATACAGCCAAGGATTATGAGAAAAACTTAAAAGAGCGACTTGCTCCATTCAAAGATGTTCCTGTCTTGTTTATTTCTGCCAAAGAGAAAACAAGGATTTTCAAAGTGATTGAGACAGCATTGCAGGTATATGAGAACAGGAATCGAAAAATACCTACATCTCAGCTCAATGAAGTGATGCTGAAGGTAATCGAGGCTTACCATCCACCTGTCGTAAGAGGTAATTCAGTTAAAATCAAATTCATCACCCAATTGCCTACCGCTGTGCCAAGTTTCGCATTTTTTACCAACTATCCTGATGACATCAAAACTCCCTACAAGAATTACCTTGAAAACAAATTGAGAGAGATGTTCAAATTCAATGGAGTGCCTGTGAGGATATTCTTCAGAAAGAAATAAAGAGAGGCGATTAGAAAATCGCCTCGTAGCCTTGTTGTTAACCCAAAACCGATTTAAAATTTATAATACGCTCCCAGCAGGAGGCTTGCAGTTCCGTTTATTTCAGAGCCTGATTTATTGTGGAATACCTTATTCGAACAATTTTCAAACCTGAATTCCGGAATCAGCATGACCGGACCCACTTTCACATTGGCCGAAATGGTAGTTGCGAGAATTGATCCACCGTAAGATGCAGATGACAATGAAGCAAGTCTGTATTTATCTGAAAACAGTTCTGATCTGAGTGTAAATCCGATGGTTTTTTTAGGGTCATAATTGATATACACCGCATTGCCAAACCATGACTTGCTTTTCGCTGCACCTGATGCTTTCACACCGGTGATGGTTCCATTGTATCCCAGGTTCCACTCGTCGTTTATTTTTGACGTCAGTACTGCATCCAATTGTCTTGTTTTGGCTGCATCAGCCGGTCTTTGTCCACCGACATAGTTGATATATAATTTGATATCATCATTCACAGCCAGGCTATACTGTGCAAGGATTGATTTTTTATTTCCGGCCGGTGCTTTTCTGTAATCAGTTGGATTTGCCAAGCCCAGCATGAAACCGGATTTACCAAATGTCAGATCAGCTTTTATACCTGTGTGCAGGAAAGGTCCATAGGAAAACATATAGGACATGCTGTAATTCCTGTTTATGTAAGGATCGAGCACTTCATACCCCACATGTGTTGCCCATGATCCGGCTGTGATTTTTAGATGATCATTCAACGATAGAGCGGCATACAATTGTTTGATGTTGGAAAGCAGTCCCTTGTCATTGTAAGCAAATTCCTTGGCTCTTTTTCCAACTCCGATATCTGCAACAACATTCAGTTTTTTGTATGTATAATCCGCTTTCCCGGACACCATACCTAACATGAATTTTCCATAGCTGTTGGTAAAGCTTGTTTTGTTGTTGGTGATGTCTTCCCCGAAATCCTGTCGGACATATCCATCAATCGATCCTGAAAATGTGAAAGCGTGATTCTTTGAGCTGGAAGCGGCATCCTGTGCCGAGGCATGGTATGCAACGGTGCAAACCAATGCAGTTAAGCAAAGTTTTCGTAACATTGTTTTGGTTTTTAGTTCTAAAAGAGGGTATGGCAAAGGCAATTGTTCTAGTCCAACATTGCCCCGCGCTGTACCCTTGTTTATTTTTCAGGGCAGTTATGCCTTGTTTGGATTTCTGCCATATTTTTCATCGTGTTGTGTTTGATCAAGTCCCAATTCTTCTTCTTCTTCACTTACCCTCAATGGTTGAATAAGATTGATGAATTTGAAAATTAGAAAGGAAACCACAAATGAATAGCTCACTGCAATCAGCATCGCTTTCAATTGTGTAAAAAAGAAGTCAACATTGCCGTAAAGCAGTCCATCATTACCTGCACTGTTGACAGCTTTGGTTGCGAAAACGCCGGTTAATATCATGCCGACAATTCCACCAATGCCATGACAGGGAAATACATCCAATGTATCATCCAATGTTGATTTTTGTTTGAAGTGCACTGCGATATTGGATACAATGGCAGCGAAAACTCCGATGAAGATGCTTTGCGGAATGCCAACAAATCCGGCACCTGGTGTAATCGCAACAAGTCCCACAACCGCACCAATGCAGAATCCCATCACAGAAGGTTTTTTTCCTCTCATTACATCAAAAAACATCCATGACAAACCAGCTGCTGCAGCAGCAGTATTGGTAGTTGCAAATGCCGATACAGCCAGTCCATTTGCCCCCAGTGCAGAGCCGGCATTGAATCCAAACCATCCAAACCACAACAATCCCGTTCCAATCAAAACATATGGAACATTGGCGGGAGGTACTTCAGCGCCTTCGATATGCGCTTTTCTGCGTTTCAGCACAAGTACACCAGCCAGGGCAGCACAACCTGCTGAGATATGAACTACAGTGCCACCGGCAAAGTCAAGCGCTCCCATTTTAAAGAGAAATCCTTCTGGGTGCCAACTCCAATGTGCAAGTGGTGCATATACCAGTATGCTGAAAAGAATAATGAATAATATATAGGAAGTGAAACGTACTCTCTCTGCCAATGCGCCGACAACCAGTCCGGGAGTAATGATCGCAAACATCAGTTGAAACAACGCGAACAAAGTTTTTGGAATCGTCGGTGCGAGTCCCCATGGTTCTGCATTGTTTACATCTTTGAAAAAGAAGTGGGTGAGGGGATTGCCTACAAATCCACCAACCGATTCTCCAAAGCAGAGACTGTAACCAAATGCGATCCAAATAACACTCACCACACCGGCAGCAACTGTGCTTTTGATCATGGTAGAGATTACGTTTTTGCGATGCACCATTCCACCATAAAAAAATGCGAGTCCGGGTGTCATCAAGAACACCAGTGCAGTTGAGATCAATATCCAGGTAATATCAGCGCCGTTGTAGGCAGATTGTTTGTCGTCAAAATTGGGGAGAACAGGTACGAAAATGGAAGCGAAGGAAATAAGCAGCAGCAAAATAAATGGAAGCCTGTCTCTGACTGTTTTGGAGTTCATTTTTTGGGTTTTAGTTACAAATAATTTGAAATTATATGCCTAAAGTACAAAAAAGTAACCCTTATGTAATCATATTATATACATATAAAAAAATATAATATGATATGAAAATTAATAATAGGTTGATTTACAATGTAATATGATTTTTGTTAACATAATTATGTTTATAAAAAAACATATATATAAATATTACATATGATATAAAAGATCATCAATCAGATATGCAAGCTGCTGTCTTTTGATTCAAGAAGTGATTCGCCCATGAGGAATTCATCAACTTTTCTGGCGCATTCTCGACCCTCGCTGATAGCCCAGACAACGAGTGACTGTCCGCGGCGCATGTCACCACATGTAAATATCTTATGGATATTGGTCTTGTATTCTTTTTCGGAAGCTTTTACATTTCCTCTTTCGTCGAGTTCAATTTCAAGTTGATCAATCAATCCCTTTTTTTCAGGTGCAACAAAGCCCATGGCAAGCAAGACCAATTCACAATTCAATATTTTTTCTGATCCTGCACGTTCGATAAAATTGGCAGGTCTCCCATTTTCAATTTTCCAGTCCAGTTCCACAGTTTTGATTCCTGTTAAATTTCCATTGTTGTCTCCAATGAATTCCTTGGTGGCAATGGCCCATTGTCTTTCACAACCTTCTTCATGTGAGCTGGATGTTTTCAACACCATGGGATAGGTAGGCCATGGCATGATGTCTGAACGCTTTTCCGGCGGCTTGGGCAGCAGTTCAAATTGTGTTACTGATTTTGCTCCCTGTCTGTTGGATGTTCCTACACAATCACTGCCAGTATCTCCGCCACCTATCACCACCACATTTTTACCTTTGGCAGAAATCAGCTCATCCAATATGTTGCTTTCAATATCTTTTTTGGCAAGTGGATCGCTGCCTGCAACCAATTTGTTTTGCTGTTTTAAAAATTGCATGGCATAGTAGACGCCTTTGAGTTCTCTGCCTTTCACATTCAGGTCTCTGGGAACAGTTGATCCTCCTGAAAGTACGATGGCGTTGTATTCCCTGAGTAAATCGTTCATGTTGACATTCACACCAACATTTGCATTGCATTTGAAAACAATGCCTTCCTGTTCCAGCAATGCAATTCTTCTGTCGATGACTTTTTTCTCCAGTTTGAAATCGGGTATCCCGTATCTCAACAATCCTCCTGGCTTTTCGTCTCTTTCAAAAACAACAACGGTATGTCCCGCTTGATTGAGCTGTGCTGCCGCTGCGAGTCCTGCTGGTCCACTTCCAATCACAGCAATTTTTTTTCCGGATCGTAAACTTGGAACATGTGGCTTGGCAATTCCCCTTTCAAATGCGATCTCTATGATGTGTTTTTCGATTTCCTCAATGTTGACAGGCGGCTGGTTGATGCCCAATACGCAAGCGCTTTCGCAGGGTGCGGGACAAATCCTGCCGGTAAATTCCGGGAAATTATTGGTTGATGTAAGTATTTCATATGCCTCTTCCCATCGTTCATTGTACACGGCATCATTGAATTCTGGAATGACATTGCCAAGCGGACATCCACTGTGGCAAAAGGGAACACCGCAATTCATGCATCTTGCTGCTTGCTTGTTCAGTTCGGCTGCATCAAAGGGTTGTACAAATTCATTGAAATGAGCAATTCTTTTTTGTGGTTCCAGTTTAGCCGGCCCCACTCTGGTAAATTCTAAAAATCCTGTTGGTTTACCCATGAAAAATTATTTAACAGTTGCCTTTTTGATAGATGTTTTTTGCTGCAATGCTTTCTTGTAGTCACGCGGAAATACTTTGATAAAATGTTGTTTTTGGTTTTCCAAATCATTCAACAAGAAATCTGCAACAGCACTCTTGGTATATGTTACATGTTCTTTGAGAAGGATTTCAATGGTTGCCAAATCTTGTACGTCTGGTGTTTCAAGGTCAACCATCTCCTGGTTGCAATTTTCTTTGAAACTGTTGTGCAAATCGTAGATGTAAGCAATGCCACCGCTCATGCCTGCTGCAAAATTTCTACCGGTACTTCCAAGTATCAGTACAGTTCCACCTGTCATGTATTCGCAACCATGATCACCCACACCTTCCACAACTGCGGTAGCGCCAGAATTTCTTACTGCAAATCTCTCACCGGCTTTACCTCTGATAAAAGCCTTTCCGGATGTCGCACCATAAAATGCAACGTTTCCAATCACGATGTTTTCCTCCGGTACAAAGTCAGATTTCCTGTCAGGATATACAATGAGTTTTGCACCACTCAAACCTTTTCCAAAATAATCATTGGCGTCGCCTTCCAATTCCAGCGTTACACCCTTTGTATTGAAGGCACCGAAGCTTTGACCGGCTGTGCCTGTAAACTTGATGTGAATGCTGTCATCTGGCAGGCCCAGTGCACCATATTTTTTGGTGATTTCATTGCTGAGCATGGTACCGGTTGTTCTATCGGTATTTTTGATGGGGAATGACAACTTGATCGGTTTGCCATTGTCCAAGGCAGTCGATGATTGCTCGATCAATTGCCAATCCAATACTCCTGCAATGCCATGGTCTTGTTCCTCCCGCTTATATAAACCGGTATGTGCATCTGCAGGTTCTTTGTAAAGAATGGGGGAGAGATCCAACTTGCTGTATTTCCAATGAGTAATTCCCTCACGCATTTTCAATGCCTCTACTTGTCCAACCATTTCTTCTACCGTTCTATAGCCAAGTGCTGCCATCCATTCACGCAATTCTTTTGTCAGGAATTGGATGAAGTTGACAACATACTCAGCAGCACCATTGAAACGTTTTCTCAGTTCAGGATCCTGTGTTGCGACGCCAACCGGACAAGTATTCAAATGACACTTGCGCATCAATATGCATCCTTCCACAACCAAAGCTGCTGTTGCAACGCCCCATTCTTCAGCACCTAATAAAGTTGCAATGGCAATATCTCTTCCTGTCTTCAATTGTCCGTCAGTTTGCAATACAACGCGACTTCTCAATTTATTTTTAACCAATGTTTGATGCGCTTCTGCCAATCCCAATTCCCATGGCAATCCGGCATGTCTGATTGAACTCAACGGGGAAGCACCTGTGCCTCCATCAAATCCTGAAACCAACACTACATCTGCTTTTGCTTTTGCAACACCTGCTGCAATGGTTCCTACGCCTGCTTTTGAAACCAGTTTTACACTGATTCTTGCTTTTCTGTTGGCATTCTTCAAATCGAATATCAATTGTGCAAGATCTTCAATGGAATATATATCGTGATGTGGAGGAGGTGATATCAATCCAACACCTGGTGTTGAATGTCTGACCTTTCCAATCCAATCATCCACTTTGTGTCCGGGTAATTGTCCGCCTTCACCCGGCTTGGCTCCCTGAGCCATTTTGATCTGCAATTCATCCGCTTCGGTAAGGTATTGTGCAGTCACGCCAAATCTTGCGGAAGCTACTTGCTTGATGGAGGATCTCATGGAATCGCCATTGGCCAATTTCTCATACCTGATTTCATCTTCCCCGCCTTCACCTGTATTGCTTTTTCCACCCAGTCTGTTCATGGCGATGGCAAGCGTTGTATGTGCTTCCCATGAAATAGAACCAAACGACATGGCGCCGGTTGCAAACCTTTTATAGATATTTTCTGCTGGTTCAACTTCATCAACAGAGATGGGTGTGCGCACTGGATTGAATTCAAACTGACTTCTCAGTGTGCATGCTTTTTCACCTTGCTCATCAACCAATTTGGAATACTTTTTAAAAATGGAGTAATCTCCGCTTCTGGTTGAATGTTGAAGGAGGTGAATAGTTTGCGGATTGAAGAGGTGAAATTCACCTTTTCGCTTCCACTGATAAAATCCGCCTGCAGGCAAGCGATCCACTGGCAATGATTTTCTGGCAAATGCCAATCTGTGTTTTGCCAATGCCTCTTTTGCAATTTCATCCAACCCCATTCCTTCAATTCTGGAAACAGCACCGGTAAAATATTTATCAACTACTTCATTGTTCAATCCAATGATTTCAAAAATTTGCGCGCCCTGATAAGACTGTAAAGTTGATATTCCCATTTTGGAGAATACTTTCAGGAGTCCCTCGTTGACCGCTTTGATATAATTTTTTTTCAGTTGCTCTGGTTCCAATTCGGTCATCATCTTTCCACTCAGCTTCATGTCTCTGATTGAACTCAATGCTAGGTAGGGATTGATGGCTGTTGCTCCAAAGGCAAGCAGGCATGCAAAATGATGAACCTCCCAAACGTCACCTGCCTCAACGATGATTCCAACTTTTCCCCTGTAACCCTTCCTGATCAGATGATGATGAATGGCTGCGGTTGAAAGCAAAGAGGGGATGGGTGCATGCTCGGAGTCAATCGCCCTGTCCTGCAATATCAATACTTCAAAGCCGTCCTCGACTGCATCTACCGCATAACGGCAGATTCTGTCCAATGCTTTCTTCAATGAACCGGCTTTACCATCTGATCTGAAATAGCATTGAAGTGTTTTTGCTTGGAAAATACCTGTGTCAATGCTCCTGATTTTTTCCAGATCATGATTGGTCAACACGGGATGTTTCAATGCAACCGTGTGACAGATCATGGGATTTTCCTGTAACATGTTTTCATTGTTGCCAACAAAAGTTGCCAATGACATGACGAGTCGTTCTCTGATAGGGTCAATAGGTGGATTGGTAACCTGTGCAAAAAGCTGTTTGAAGTAACTGCTCAAATGCTGTGGTTCATCACTCAAAATGGCAAGTGGCGTATCAGTCCCCATCGAACCAACCGGTTCTTTTCCATCCATGGCCATGGGTGAGATGATGTGTTCCAAATCTTCTGAAGTATATCCGAATGCTTTTTGATATTTGAATACCTGATCATGCTCCAGGTGTGTAAACATGACCCTTGGTTCTGGCAATTCATTCAACCGGATCTTGTATTTATTCAACCAATCTGCATATGGTTTTTGTCCACAGATGGTTGCCTTGACTTCTTCATCACTGATGATTCTTCCTTCTTCCATGTCAACAATAAACATCTTACCAGGCTGCAATCTTCCCTTTTCAATGATGAGGGATGGATCAACCGGCAATGCCCCGGTTTCAGAAGCCATGATGACCCTGTCGTCGGATGTAACACAATACCTGGATGGTCTCAGTCCATTTCTATCCAACGTTGCTCCAATCATCCTTCCATCTGTGAATGAAATAGAAGCTGGTCCATCCCATGGCTCCATCATCGAAGCATGGAATTCATAAAAAGCTTTTTTAACGGGATCCATCTGATCATTTCCATCCCATGCCTCAGGTATCAGCATCATCATCACATGCGGCAGAGATCTTCCTGTCATGGTCAGCAGTTCGATCATATTGTCCAAACTTGCAGAGTCGCTGTTGCCGGATGTTACGATGGGCAACAGCATGTCCATTTCCTCTTTGGTAAAGTATGGAGAAGTATATCCCTTTTCATTTGTTTTGATCCAGTTCAAATTTCCCTGCAGGGTATTGATCTCACCGTTGTGTGCAATAAACCTGAAGGGTTGCGCCAATTTCCATGAAGGAAATGTATTGGTTGCGAAGCGTGAATGCACCAGTCCCAATGCACTCACCACTTTCTTATTGCTCAAGTCAGGGAAATAGGATCTGACCTGGTGACTCGTTAATTGCCCTTTGTAAACAATGATTTTATATGAAAGAGAAGCGATGTAAAATCCAATCGGATCTTTTTTAACTGAATTGTTGATCAGGTGACTCGCATAGTTTCTGAGAATGAAAAGTTTTCTCTCGAAGGCCATGGGGTCGTTGATATGATCCGGACAAGCAATGAACACCTGTTCCATCTCCGGTTCAACTGATCTTGCTGTGAAACCGATGTCTGATGGGTTGACCGGGACTTTTCGCCATGTAAGAATTTCCAATCCCAACTCCTCAGCCGCTCTGCTGAATATATCTCTGCACTCCTCCCTTAGTCTGACTTCTTTCGGAAAAAAAACAAATCCAACGCCATACTTGCCAAAGGGTGGCAAATGGACACCAGCCTTTAAACATTCGTCAAAGAAGAATGCATGTGGAACCTGGATCAAAATACCCGCTCCATCACCAGTATTGCTTTCGCAACCACAGGCACCTCTGTGCTCCATGTTTTCTAAAATGGTCAACGCATCTGAAACGACCTGATGATTTTTGTTTCCCTTGATGTTGGCTACAAAGCCAATTCCGCAAGCATCTCTTTCGAAATCTGAACGATACAATCCCCGGTTTCTTGCCATAAGAAAGCAGTTTTTTTAAAAATTCTAATAAATAGGCTGTAAAAATTGAAATTATCTAATACAGGGGCAAGCTCGTGGTGAATTTAAGACAAAAAGAGCATTAAATCGTCAAAATTTCTACACAATCAATAAAAAACGCCTGAATTACTCTGCGTAGCTGCTGACGGGCTCGCAAGTGCATACCAGATTTCTGTCACCATACGTATTGTTGACCCTTGAAATGCTTGGCCAGAATTTGTTTGATTTCAAATATGGCAATGGGAATGCAGCTTGTTCGCGTGAATAATTCTTATCCCAACCACTGTTGATGACAACGAATTGGGTGTGAGGGGCGTTTTTCAGCAAATTGTTTTGCTTCTCAACTTTTCCATCTTCAATTTCTTTGATTTCATGACGGATGGATATCAATGCATCACAGAATCTGTCCAATTCCTGCTTGTCTTCACTTTCAGTGGGTTCAATCATGATGGTGCCAGGCACAGGAAAACTGAGTGTTGGTGCATGAAACCCATAGTCCATCAATCGCTTTGCAACATCTTCTGCTTCGATATCCGCTGATTTTTTGAAGGGGCGCAAATCAACAATAAATTCATGCGCACAGGTATTGTTGCTTCCCAGATAGAGGATGTCGTAGTGCTTCTGCAATCTTGCTCTCATATAATTGGCATTGAGAATCGCAAAGGCAGTTGCATCTTTCAAACCCTGCGCTCCAAGCATTCTGATGTATCCGTAGCTGATGAGCAAAATACTTGCGCTACCGTATGGCGCAGCACTTACTGCCACATTGCCTTTGTTGACGTCGAGCGTTTGGTTGTTGTGGAATGTATGTCCGGGTAAGAAAGGAGCCAAATGCGATTTTACACAAATGGGACCCATACCGGGACCACCGCCGCCGTGTGGAATGGCGAATGTTTTATGCAAGTTGAGGTGACAAACATCGGCACCGATCAGGCCAGGTGATGTGAGTCCAACCTGCGCATTCATGTTTGCTCCATCCATGTATACTTGTCCACCATGCTGATGAACAATATCTGTAATTTCTTTCACGGTTTCTTCAAAAATTCCATACGTACTTGGATAGGTAATCATGGTACCGGCAAGTGTTTCACTGTATTGCACCGCTTTTTCCCTGAAATCATCCACATCGATGTAACCATTGTCCAATGCCTTAACCACAACTACTTTCATGCCCGCCATGACTGCTGATGCCGGATTGGTTCCATGCGCTGAGATAGGTATCAACATGACATTTCTTTGGTGATCACCTCTCGACAAATGGTATTCACGAATGGTCAGCAAACCTGCATACTCGCCCTGGGCGCCGCTGTTGGGCTGCAAACTGCATGCATCGAATCCGGTTATCTCGCTGAGATATTGAGACAGCTCATCAATGATTTGCTGATATCCCTTGGTTTGATGCAAGGGAGCAAAAGGGTGGATGGATGACCAGCTTGCCCAGCTCAACGGCATCATTTCAGAGGCTGCATTCAACTTCATGGTGCAGCTTCCGAGCGAAATCATCGATGTATTGAGCGAAAGATCTTTGTTCTCCAGTGATTTGATGTAGCGCATCATCTTGCTTTCACTGTGGTGACTATTGAAAACAGGATGCAATAAATAGCTGGATGTTCTTGTGAGTGCAGTTGGTATATTGGTCAGCAATTCATTTTCAGAAAGTGTGATGGCGGCTGAGCTGTTTTCGTCAAAACATTGCAATACGTCCAATACGTCTGAAGGCGTTGAAGTCTCGTCAAATGAAATGCCAATCGTGTCGGCGGAAATTTTTCTGAAGTTGATATTTCTTTTTTCAGCTGCAGAAAAAATACGCGTTGCATCATTCGTGCGCACGGCAATCGTGTCAAAAAATGATTCAGAGGCAAGTTGAAATCCTTTGCTCTTGATGGCCTCTGCTGCAGTCTTCGCCAGCATGGAGGTGCGTGTTGCAATTTTTTTCAATCCGGTTGGACCGTGGTAGACTGCATACATGGCTGCCATGTTTGAAAGAAGCGCCTGTGCAGTACATATATTGGATGTGGCTTTTTCTCTTTTGATGTGTTGCTCTCTGGTTTGAAGTGCCATCCTCAATGCCCTGTTGCCATGTGCATCTATGCTGATACCAATGATGCGCCCTGGAATATTTCTTTTGAATTCATCTTTTGTTGCAAAGAAGGCAGCGTGCGGACCACCATATCCAAGGGGTACGCCAAATCTTTGAGCAGAGCCGCATGCAACATCTGCTCCCAATTCACCTGGAGATGCAATCAGTGTCAGTGCAAGCAAATCCGTTGTCATCACTACATATGCTCCCACAGCATGTACTTTGTCTATAAAGTCCTTGTGGTTTACGAGTCCACCGATATTATTGGGATACTGCACGAGCGCACCAAAGTAACTGCTGTCTATGTTAGCAGATGCTGCTTTTCCAACCACGATTTCAATACCAACTGGCAAAGCTCTTGTGATCAGCACATCCAATGTTTGCGGAAAACATTCTTCATCTACAAAAAACTTTGGTCTTTCAATATGATCCTGTTTATTCAAGAAATTGAAAAACATGGTCATTGCTTCTGCTGCAGCAGTCGCCTCATCGAGCAATGATGCATTGGCTATGGGGAGACCAGTGAGATCTGTAACCATGGTTTGGAAATTCAACAGACTTTCCAATCGTCCCTGTGCAATCTCAGCCTGATAGGGCGTGTATTGCGTGTACCAACCTGGATTTTCAAAAATATTTCTCAAAATTACACTCGGTGTATGGGTGCCGTAATAACCCTGACCAATAAAATTTTTCGCAACAATATTTTTTTGTCCAACTTCCATGATGTGCTGCAAATAAGCAGCCTCGCTCATGGGAGCAGGCAACTGCATGGGTGATTGATTTTTGATGTTGTATGGAATGGTTTTATCAACCAGTTCATCAAGATTTTTTTCACCGGTGAGATGCAGCATCTCATTCATTTCTGCTTCACTTGTTCCGATATGTCTTGATTGAAATTCTTTTGATTGTTGCTCAATAAGATTCATGTATCCGGGAGTTTAAGGTAAGTGTCAATTGAGTTGCAAATTTACTTCAATCCCTGCACTGATTGAATGCTTTGTGCAAGTTGATAATTGAATGTGGATTAATTGGTGAAACAATCATAGCATGAGGGATTTGGATTAATTTTGAGCCATGTCTGATGCATTGTTAAAAAACTGGGAAAAGAAGTCATCCGAACGTCAAAAACTCTACAAACAGTTTCTGGCCCGGGTCGACAAAAACAAGGTCATCCGTGAGCTTCCGGCCCTTCATGAGGAGGCATTTGAAAAAGTAGATTGCTTGACATGTGCGAATTGCTGCAAAAATTATTCCCCCAGGTTCAAAACACCCGATATCAAACGCATCAGCAAGGTTCTTTCATTAAAAGAGAGTGTTTTCATTGAAACCTATTTAAAGATAGATGAGGAGGGTGATTATGTCTTAAAAACCAAACCCTGTCCTTTCTTGGGTGCTGACAATTATTGTTCCATTTACGATGATCGTCCTTCTGATTGCAGACGATTTCCTTATACTGATGAAGATGTTTTCGTCAAGCGTCCACAACTGACATTGAAAAACACGGGTTTTTGTCCGGCTGCTTACTATGTGATTGAAAAGCTGATGCAGGAAGTCAAGTGAATCAATAGCTGATTTTGCGCACACCGGGCAGTTTGAACCAGGTATAAACCACAATGCCAATGGTCATGGCTCCTCCAAAAATGACAGAGGGAACAACACCCATGATTCTCGATGCAAATCCACTTTCAAATGCACCCAGTTCATTGGAGGAAATGATGAAGATGCTGTTCAGGGCTGAAACCCTGCCTTTCATATGCTCAGGTGTTTTGAGTTGAAGCACCGTTGATCTGACGATGATGCTGATGCCATCCAAAAGTCCGGAAATCAACAATGCTCCAAAAGAAATCCAGAACCAACTTGATATTCCAAAAACAATGATGCTCAATCCAAACCCTGCTACGCAGAGCAACATCCATTTTCCCTGATTGGATTTCATGGGTATGAAATTGATGATGAGCATGACGATGATGGCACCAATTCCTGGTGCAGCTCTCAGGATGCCCAATCCTTCTGCTCCGGTTTTGAGAATGACATCAGAGAAATAGGGCAACAATGCCGTTGCACCGCCAAAAAAAACGGCAAAAAGGTCAAGTGTGATGACTCCCAAAATTTCTTTGGTGTTCCATACGAACTTGAATCCCTCTCTGATGCTTTTGAGCATGGGTTCTCCTTTTAATTGGATTGCTGGAGGCTTTGGTCCGATGAAGAAAAGAATGATTACAGCAATGGTCATCATGATGATCATCAGTGTGAATGTGAAAGTGATGCCTTTTGATCCATACAACAATCCCCCCAATGCGGGTCCGCCTACGCCTGCAATCTGCCAGGAACTGCTGTGCCAGCTGATGGCATTGGGTATTTTTTCTTTCGGCACAAGCATGCTTACCAATGCAAAAGAAGTGGGACCACTGAATGCCCGTGCAATGCCCGTGCAGAAGGCTATGATGTAAATGATGATCAGCACTGCATGTTGGGATAAATAAGTGGACGCCTGTTTGCTGGTGATGTAGGCAAACAGAATGGTGAGCAACAAATTGGCTGCAATGCTCAAATGCAATAATTTTTTTTTGTCACTCTTGTCAATGATATATCCAGAGTACAAAGCCATGATCACCGCAGGTACAAATTCAACCAGTCCAATCAATCCAATGCTGAATGGATCTTGCGTGATTTCAAACACTTTCCAGCTGATCAGCGTTGCCTGCATGGTCAATACCATGATGAAGAAAAAGCGCGCAACGATGTAAGTACTAAACTCTGCATGTGCCAAAGCTGCGAAGCTTTTATGTCGAAGAAAGCCAAACATGCATGCAAAGATCGTGTATTCGTGTGACTAGGGGAGAGAAATCAGGTGTTGTCCGATTTCATAATCTTTCTCCAGTGCTGCAATGATGGCTTCAAGGTGTTTGTCGTTGCCCAGAAAATCTGCCTGTGCAGCATCAACATAGAGGGTCTTGTAATTGTGTTGTTTGATATAATGCGTATACGTTTCCTGAATATTGAAAAGATAATCGTTGGGAATATTTTGCTCGTATGCGCGGTTGCGCTTTTTGATGTTTTCCTGCAGCTTTTGAACAGGGGAGTGCAGGTAAATCAAAATATCTGGCTGATGAATTTGCTGTTGGGTGATTTCAAACAATCTCTGGTACAACCTGAACTCGTCTTCCGGGAGATTTACTTTTGCAAACAATAAACATTTGGTAAACAGGTAGTCAGAGATGGTGGTTGTCTGAAACAAGTCCTGCTGACTGACCAAGTCCTTTTGTTGCTTGTACCTTTCTGCCATGAAAAAGAGCTCGACGGGAAATGCGTACTGGGAGGGATTTTCATAGAACTTAGATAAAAAAGGATTGTCGGCAAATTCTTCCAGGATCAATCTGGCATTGAAATGCTTTGCCAGCAAATGAGCCAGGGTTGTTTTTCCAGCTCCAATATTTCCTTCTATGGCAATAAATCTGTATTTCATGCATCCAAACTTATCAAAGCTTTTGCTATTGACGCTTTATTGTTGTTCACATTGAATCGAGTTTGTTTACCTCGAGTTCATCACGACATGCATCCAACAGTTGAATGATGGATTGTTGATGGGCGGGATCCACCCAATCAGGATTCAATTCCTTCATGGGAATGAGCACGAATTTTCTCTCTGCTATCCGTGGATGGGGGATTGTCAATCCATCTTTCCTGATTGTTTCATTGTTGAAATACAAAATGTCAATATCAATGGTTCTGGGCTGATTCAAACCCTGTCGTATCCTGCCCATGCGTTGCTCTATGGCAAGGGTGGTTTCCAGGATGGCATCAGGATCCATTGGAGACAATACTTCCAGCACCTGATTCAAAAATGAATCCTGTGCTTGATTTCCCCATGGAGCCGTTTCGTAAACAGAGGAAGTCCTGCTGATTTCACCAATGCACAAATCAATTTCCCTTCTGGCCTGCTCAAGATTCCCTTGTCTGTCACCAACATTACCACCTATCAATAAATAAACTTTGTTCATACAATCTATTCTCCCAAGGCGACCAAAGTTCTTTAATTTTGACTTCTAAATCAGTTACGTTGAAAAATTTCTTCAAATCATTTTTTGCATCACTGCTGGCGTTGGTTGTTTTCTTTGGACTCATATTCCTGCTGTTTTTTGGTATTGCAGGTGCCTTCATTGCAAGTGAGCAACCCAGGCTGGAATCAAATGCTGTGCTGGTCATTGATTTGACCCAGGAGTTGAAGGAGCAGGTCGCTGAGGATCCCTTGCAGGGATTAACGGGAGATGAACAAAATCCGGATTTTCTCACATCGCTGCAGTTGATTAACCATGCTGCTACTGATACAGCTATCAAGGGCATATACCTCGTGGCAAAAGGGAATGCCAATGGCTATGCCAATTCAGATGAATTGAGGAAGGCACTTGTTAAATTCAAGAATACCGGCAAGTTCATTTATGCTTACGGTGATTATATCACACAGAAAGCATACGGACTCGTTTCTGTTTCTGATAAGATTTATTGTCATCCCAAAGGCATGTTTGAATGGCAAGGCATGTCGGTCGAATATGTTTTTTTCAAGAACCTGATTGACAAGCTCGACATCAATCCCCAAATATTTTACGCAGGAAAATTCAAAAGTGCAACCGAGCCATTCAGAACAACTGAAATGTCTCCCGCCAACAAAATACAAACATCTGTTTGGCTGAATGACATGTATGGCGATCTGCTCAAAAAATCGGCAGATGCTAGAAAGAAATCAACCGACAGTTTAAAGGCCTATGCAGATGATTACAGGTTGATGCGTCCCCAGGATGCCTTGCAATACGGACTGATTGACGGCGTGAAGTACGACGATGAATTCAAATCCATCTTAAAATCAAGATTGAAACTCAAGGAGGATGATAAAATCAATTTCATCACACTGGCCAAATATGCTAAAGCTGTTTCATTGAATGCATCTTACAACAAAGATAAAATTGCATTGGTGGTTGCTGATGGTGATATTGTTTATGGCAAAGGTAGTCCCGATCAAATCGGTTCTGACGATTACCTGGCATTGCTCAAGAAGTTGCGCATGGATAAGTCAGTCAAAGCCATTGTGCTGCGCATCAATTCTCCGGGTGGAAGCAGTTTTGCCAGTGAAATCATCTGGAGAGAAATTGAACTGAATAAAAAAGCAGGTAAGAAAGTCATTGTCTCCATGGGCAATGTTGCAGCAAGCGGAGGATATTACATTGCTTGCAATGCGGATAAGATTTTTGCAGAAACCAACACCATTACAGGCTCTATCGGTGTTTTTTCCATTGTGCCGGATTTCTCCGGATTTTTCAAAAACAAGCTGGGCATCACATTTGATCGCATCAGCACCTCACCATATGCCGATGCACCCTCGGTAACGAGACCCATGACGGAAGGCGAGAAACGCATCATCCAACAAGAGGTAAACCATACATACCAGGATTTCCTGGGAAGGGTGGCAGAAGGAAGAAAAATGAAATTGGCGGATGTAGACAGCATTGCTCAGGGAAGGGTATGGACGGGCGCAAGGGCATTGGGCATTGGGTTGGTTGACTCTATCGGTGGTTTAGAGGATGCAATCAGGTATGCTGCAAAAACAGCCGGTATCAAAGAATATAAACTGAAAAAATATCCTGAGCCTGAATCTGTGATTGAATACTTCATCAACCAATATTCCAGGGAGTTTAGCTCAAGCAAGCTGGAGGCTGAGCTGGGTGTGGACAATTACAAACTGATGCAGCGCATCAAACAAATCAAATCAGAAACTGGAGAGATAAAAGCCAGGCTCCCATATGAGTTTTCAATTCACTAATTTCAAGTATGCAATACAATCAGTGGAAGGCCATGCTGGCCATTTCAAAAGCCAGTCTTACTTCAATATTTAGAAGTCCCTCTGCTGTTATCTTTAGTTTTCTGTTTCCTATCATTTTCATCCTTGTTTTTGGATTTCTGAGTTCCAGTTCGCCAGTTATTAAAATTGTTTTTGACCCTGCCTCATCCAACAACAATGATCTGTACAAGTCAATCATTGAAAAAAAGAACCTGAAGATCATCGTCGCAACCAGGGAAAAAGCTTTGGATGAACTTTCCAAGGGACATATTACAGCGATTGTAAAAATCAATGAACTTCCTCAGCAACAACTTCCCAGGTACAGCATTGAACTAATCAGTTCATCTGCTGCTGCAGATAAAATCGGACTCCTGCAGTCTGTCGTTCAGCAATCTATTGCTGAGTTGAACAAGCAGCATGTGCCCAATCAGGAGACGTATGCTTTGGTAACCAAACAAACCATTCCCGGTAGAATATACCGCACCATTGATTTCATCTTACCGGGTCAGCTTGGGTTCTCTCTCTTGAGTGCAGGTGTCTTCGGTGTTGCATTTATCTTCTTTAATCTTCGTCAGGCATTGGTGTTAAAGAGATTTTTTGCAACTCCAATCAAACGGACTTACATTGTACTGGGTGAGGGATTGGGTAGAATTGTTTTTCAAATGATTACAGCAGTGGTTATTCTCTTGTTTGGACATTTTGCTTTCAATTTCACGTTGGTCAATGGCTGGATTACTTTTATTGAGTTGATTGAATTGAGTCTCGTTGGACTGATCATTTTTATGGGATTCGGATTTGTGGTAAGCGGCGTGGCAAAAAGTGAGAGTACCATTCCTCCCTTTGCCAACATTGTAACACTTCCTCAGTTTTTGTTGGCCGGGACTTTCTTCCCTGTTGAAAATTTTCCTTCCTGGCTGCAACCTCTGTGTAATTTGCTTCCATTGACACATTTGAACCAAGCCATGCGCAACGTAGCCTTTGAAGGAGCGCACTTGTATGATTGCATCCCCCAACTCCAGGTTTTGCTTATTTGGGGAATTGTTGTCTATGCCATTGCCATCAAGGTATTCAAGTGGGAGTGATGCATCACATTTGATACAGACGCAGATTTCTTTTGATGCCATCAAATCCGCTTCTTTTCAGCGGTGAACGTTTGAAAATGGTTTTGAATCTTTCTTCATTCAATTGGATCCAATCCTCAATTTCAAATTGCATCAGCTCACCAAGCGGTTCAAGTTCGGGATGTTGATGGGGTCTTGAAAAGCGGTTCCAGGGACAAACATCCTGACAAATATCACAACCAAAAATCCAGTTCTCACTTTTGGAGGATACATCCTCAGGCAGATCCTTCGATTTCAATTCAATTGTAAAATATGAAATGCATTTACTGGCATCAATGGTTTTGTTGATCAAGATGGCTTCCGTTGGACATGCATCCACACATTTGCTGCATGTGCCACAATAATCTTTTACATGAGGCGTATCTGGCTCAAGTTCAAGGTCAGTGATCAGTGTGGCAATGAAAAAGAATGAGCCCATTTTTTTATTGATGAGATTCCCATTTTTTCCAATCCAACCCAATCCGCTTTTTTGAGCCCAACTTCTCTCCAATACCGGGGCGGAATCAACAAATCCTCTTCCTTCTACGTTGCCCAATTGCTCTCTGATAGACTGCAGAAAAATTTTCAACTTTTCTCTGATAACAAGGTGATAATCCTCGCCGTATGCATATTTCGCAATTTTTGGTACATTGGGCGCTTGTGTTTCTTCAGGAAAATAATTGTATAACAAGGTGACAACTGACTTTGCGCCGGGCACCAATTTTGTCGGATCAACCCTCAGTTCAAAATGATTGCTCATGTAATGCATCTCCCCGTGATAGCCATGCTGAAGCCATTTTTCCAGTCTTCTTGCATCCTCATCCAATGGAGCAGCTTTTGCAATGCCGCATTGGTCAAAGCCATGCTTCAATGCCATTTCTTTTACAAACAATGATTTCTCTCTGGTGGATGCTATCATGGTAATGGATCACTCAAATTGCTCATCAATCAGTTGTCTCAATTGTTGGATGAGCTGCATGCGCTGCCCGTTTTGCAATTCACTTGAAAAGATCGCAGCGAAATAATTTCTTTTAAGATTTACCCAGGCAGTTGCACCCGTCGGACCCCATGCGGAATAAATATTTCCTTTCCCATCATCATTGATTTCCTGCACCCAGCTTCCCATGGCATATTTGCTTCCATTGGCTCCCTCCGGACTGTATCTGATTCTTTGATCTGGATTGTGAATGGTCAGCAATGTCTGAATCGCGTTTTCAGACATCACTCTTTTGCCCATGAACATACCCTTGTTTGCGAACATTTGCATAAAGTTCAAATAATCAAACGCTGAGCAGGATGCTCCTGATGTGGGATTGGGCGCATTGCCATCTTCGTTGAAGAAAGAAGCGGTTCTCATACCCAGTGGCCTGAATATTCTTTCAGCCGCCAAACGGTCGAATGATTTTTTACTGATTACTTCCAGCACCCTTCCCAAGATATTGAGTCCAACACTGCTGTAAGAAAACGCATCACCCGGATTGTCTACTATCAATTTTTTGGTAGCATAAAATGCAGCTTCTTCTTCCAGGGTTAAAAATTTATTTTTAGAGGCAGCCTTCATTACTCCGCCTGCATCCCCATCGAGTCCGGTTGTTTGGGTAAGACAGTGCTTCACTGTGATGTATCCCTTCATATTTTTTTTGAAATCAGGAAGGTATTTTGCGATTGGATCATCCAAACTCAATTTATTTTGATCGACAAAGGTCATGACCAAAGCAGCACTGATCCATGCACTCGCATGTCCGATCGGTGTAGGTACTTTTAATTTGAGTTCATCTGTTTCGGCGAGAAAAATATTTTTTCCTCCTTTTTGCACCACAACCGTGTATTGCTTGCCCAGGTTTTTGGCATTGCTTTTTAATATTGTTTGCAGGTTGTTGAAGTCCTGCGCATCAATTGACTGCAGAAATAGCATGAAAATCAGAGCCAGACTGCATTTGCGACATGTTATGTTGATTTTCGCTGACATATTTTCCTGTTTTGGGAATTGGTGAGTGATTTGCGCAAATTATAAAAACTATCCGGTATGAATTTAAGCAACTTTACCATACAGGCCTCCGAAATTGTTCAGTCTGCCCAACAGGCTGCTTTCAATGCAGGTAATCCTACCATCGAAGCAGAACATGTATTGAAAGCGATGCTCGAACAAAAGAATTCTCCCGTTGAGTATCTGCTCAAGAAAAACAACGTATCGATTCAGGTATTGAACAGCAAGTTGGATGAGGCGATCAATAAACTTCCCAAAACATCTGGAGAACCTGCTCAATCACTCAGCAGAGATGCCAATACGGTTTTTTTAAAAGCGGGTTCTTTGTTGAGCAAATTCAATGATGAGTTTGTTACACCTGAACACATACTGATGGCCATGGCAGGAGGAAGTGATGCTGCGGCGAGGATGCTGAAAGAAGCCGGACTCACTGAAAATGGATTGATGCTTTCTATCAAAGAATTGAGAAAAGGGGAGTCGGTCAAAAGCCAAACACAGGAAACACAATTCAATGCGCTCAATAAATACGCGAAGAACCTGATTGAAATGGCAAGACAGGGAAAATTGGATCCTGTGATTGGACGGGATGAGGAAATTCGCAGAACACTTCATATTCTGACAAGAAGATCAAAAAACAATCCCATTCTCGTTGGAGAACCTGGGGTTGGTAAGACTGCCATCGCAGAAGGTTTGGCCATGCGCATCGTCAATGGGGATGTACCTGAAAACCTGAAAAATAAACTTATTTATGCACTCGATATGGGATTGCTCATCGCAGGAGCCAAGTACAAGGGTGAATTCGAAGAGCGTCTGAAAGGCGTTGTGAAGGAGGTTTCCACGAGTGATGGTGAAATCATCCTCTTCATCGATGAAATACATACATTGGTCGGAGCCGGTGGCGGAGAGGGAGCAATGGACGCCGCCAATATATTGAAGCCGGCACTGGCCAGAGGAGAATTGAGGGCCATCGGTGCAACCACGCTCAATGAGTATCAGAAATATTTTGAAAAGGACAAAGCCCTTGAGAGAAGGTTTCAAAAAGTAATGATTGAAGAACCGGGTGTGGAGGATGCGATTTCCATTCTGCGCGGACTCAAAGACAGATACGAAACTCATCATCATGTTCGCATCAAAGATGAAGCCATCATTGCAGCAGTTGAATTGTCACAGCGTTACATCACCGATCGATTTCTTCCCGACAAAGCCATTGACCTCATCGATGAGAGTGCAGCAAAATTGCGACTCGAAATGAACTCAATGCCTGAGGAATTGGATAAGCTTGAACGCCAGATCCGCCAGCTTGAAATTGAACGAGAGGCCATCAAGCGAGAAGACGATGAAATAAAATTGAAAGAGCTCAATACAGAAATCGCCAATCTTGCTGTTGAAAGGGATACACTGAAGTCCAAATGGAAGGCTGAAAAAGAGCTTGTTGAAAAAGTGCAATCTTCAAAATCAGAAATTGAGTCACTCAAGTTGAAAGCGGAAAAAGCTGAACGGGAAGGTGATTATGGCACTGTTGCTGAAATCCGTTACGGAAAAATCAAACAGAAGGAAACTGAGATTGCTGCATTGAGCGAAGAGCTGTCCAAGACAAATGAAAAAAGATTGTTGAAGGAAGAAGTCGACGCAGAAGACATTGCAGAGAATGTAGCAAAAGCAACAGGCATACCTGTCTCAAAAATGATGCAGTCTGATCGCGAAAAATTGTTGCAACTCGAAGATCATTTGCACGAACGCGTCGTTGGTCAGGAAGAAGCCATTACCGCAGTGGCTGATGCCATCAGGAGAAGTAGGGCAGGACTCCAGGATCCCAAAAAACCCATTGGTTCATTCATATTCCTGGGTACCACAGGTGTTGGTAAAACCGAATTGGCCAAAGCACTTGCTGCTTATCTGTTTGATGATGAGAGCATGATGACAAGAATTGACATGAGTGAGTACCAGGAAAAACATACCGTATCCAGATTGGTAGGTGCTCCTCCAGGTTATGTAGGATATGATGAAGGTGGCCAGCTGACAGAGTCTGTCAGAAGGAAACCATACAGTGTGGTCTTGCTGGATGAAATTGAAAAGGCGCATCCCGATGTATGGAATGTGCTGCTGCAGGTATTGGATGATGGGAGGCTTACGGATAACAAAGGCAGACTTGTTAATTTTAAGAATACCATCATCATCATGACCAGCAATTTGGGAAGTCACCTGATCCAGGAAGCATTCGAAAATGTTGGTGAAAAAGATGTAGATGCAGTTGCAGAAAAAGCAAAGGTGGAAGTGATGAACCTTTTGAAGCAGACCATTCGTCCTGAGTTTCTGAACAGGGTGGACGAAATCATCATGTTCCAACCCCTGAAGAAAAAGGAATTGAAGAAAATCATAGAGATTCAGTTGAAGTCTATTCAGCGATTGGTGAAAGACAATCAAATTGAACTTTCATTCACACCCTATACCCTAGAGTATTTGTCTGAACACGGATTTGATCCTCAGTTTGGTGCAAGACCCTTGAAGAGATTGATACAGAAAGAAATTGTAAACCAGCTCTCTAAGAGGATTCTGGCAGGGGATATTGACAAAACCAAGCCGGTAATTATAGATGTATTCGATGGATTGGTTGTATTCAGAAATGAGAAGTCCTGATGACAGTAAATTGGGTTGACTTTGTTACTTTTACGCAACAATGTTCAACATGAAAAACGATCATAAAAAGTCAGCCACCCTCATATTTGTATTGCTGTTATCAGGTTTCATTTTTTCGTCCTGCTCTAATGCACAGTCAGATCCGCCAATGAAAGCAACAGCTGCTGTTTCAAAGACGGAGAAAGGAGCAGAGAAGGCAGTTCATCCCACGATGGACACTGCTGCATACAGAAAAAAATTCAACGCCATGTTGAATGGAGACAGTTCCGACAAGTGGAAATTCAAAGGTGAATATCCCTTGGCTGGCGCCTGGCTTCCCCAACACAGGATCATCGCTTATTATGGAAATCTTTATTCCACGAGAATGGGAATCCTGGGAGAGCTACCTAAGCCACAGATGTTTGCAAAACTCAGGGGTGAATTGGAAAACTGGAGAAAGGCCGATCCTTCTACACCTGTAAAACCTGCCTTGCATTATATCGTAACAACCGCACAAGGGTCACCTGGATCCGGCGGCAAATACAGGCTGCGGATGCCCAACAAGGAGATTGACAAGGTGATGTCGATGGCAGCTGAAATAGACGCCTTGGTATTTTTGGATATTCAGGTTGGACTCAGCAATCTCCGTGAAGAAATTCCCGTTATTGAAAAATACCTTCAGCTGCCCAATGTGCATCTGGGCATTGACCCGGAGTTTTCGATGAAAGGAGGGCAACGGCCGGGTACTGTGATTGGAACTTTTGATGCTGGTGATATCAACTATGCTTCACAATATTTAAAAGAATTGGTTCAGAAATACAATCTGCCTCCAAAGATGTTGGTGATTCATCGATTTACACAAAACATGGTTCGTGAATATAGGTCCATCAAAAAACATCCTGAAGTCCAAATCATTGTCGACATGGATGGGTGGGGTGCACCGGCAAGAAAGATCAATACCTACAAGCAGTTTGTGTATGCAGAACCTATTCAGTTTACTGGATTCAAATTGTTTTATAAAAATGATTTGAAGGAACCTCCACATCGAATGCTAACGCCTGCGGAATTGTTGAAACTGAAGCCTGTGCCCATGTATATTCAGTATCAGTAAATGCAATTTATTTTTTCCCTGTCAGCAAAATCCTGACGGCAAGTACAATCATGACAATTGCAAATATCTTTTTGACGGTTTCTTGCGGGAGACTCAATGAAAATTTACTGCCTAAATAACTTCCCAGCAGAAAGCCTATGGCAATCAGTCCCGCGAATTTAAAATCTACATAACCCTTTTTATAGTAATTGATCACGCCCAATATACCAACAGGAAAGAGCATCATGGCAAGTGAAATACCTTGTGCGTGGTGTTGTGTAATTCCCAACAGCAATACCAATGCAGGAACGATGATTACACCGCCTCCAATGCCAACCATGCCACCTAAAAATCCTGCTGCAATTCCAATCAGAATCAAATAAATAACTGTTTCCATTGAAATATCTTTCTTGGGTTCCATTTATTTTACCAGTGTGAGTCCCATTTTTACCAGCAGAATACCCATCACCACTGATGACAAGATGTATGCTGCTGAATGAAGGTTCCATCCATTTTTTATCAATTGTACATTCTCCATGGCAAATGCTGAAAACGTAGTAAACCCTCCGCAAAAACCTGTTGCCATCAGGAGCATCAAACTTGTTTGGTCTGTGCTGTTTTTTGAAGACATGGCGGCTACCCATCCAATCGCAAAGCAACCAATCATATTGACGGTGAAGGTCCCGAATGGGAAACTGCCATTGGATTGCTTTTGAATCAGTGTGCTGATCCAAAATCTGCATCCACCTCCAATGGCACTACCCACAACAACCAGCATGCTATTGTAGAGATTAATCATTGGCGGGCAGGTTTCCGGAAAATGTATAGCTGAAATCTACTTTCCATTCATCTTTTTCTTTGACAACTTTTAAATCGGCCGGCTTCATGGTATGCGAATTTGAGAAATTGATGATCGTTACACTGTCATTCAAGTTCTCTACGCTGTTTACGATGATAGAGGCAGATTTAAATTGCAACCTCTCACTTTTAGGTTGTTTTTTCATGTATTGTTTATACCGCTCAAATATTTCTTTGTCCTCTGCATTGTCACAAACATGCAACGATGCTTTTTCAAAATCGCCATCGAGCACCGCTCTCACAAATTCTCTTCCTGCATCCAATGGATCTTCTGAAACTGAAAATCCCTCTGGTTCCTGGCATGACACTAACAAGGACATGCATGCGAGACACATCAAACGGTAAAATTTACTGCTCATTTTTTTCTCTTTCTTTGTCATATGCACGGATAATGGCTTTTACCAAACGGTGTCTTACAACATCCTCTTCATCCAATTCGATGTGTGCGATGCCATCAATGTTTTTGAGTATTCTTGTTGCCTTGTCCAATCCGCTTTTCTGATTTTTGGGAAGATCAATTTGGCTCAAATCGCCTGTGATGATGGCTTTTGCATTCGATCCGATGCGGGTAAGGAACATTTTTATTTGCAGGTCGGTCGTATTCTGGGCCTCATCCAAAATGATAAAAGCATTGTCCAATGTACGACCACGCATATATGCCAGAGGAGCTATTTCAATCACCCTCGTGGTCATGTAATAACCAAGTTTATCGGCAGGGATCATATCATCCAGTGCATCATACAAGGGTCTCAAGTAGGGATCAATTTTTTCTTTCAGATCACCGGGCAAAAAACCCAGACTCTCTCCGGCTTCAACAGCTGGACGCGTAAGGATAATTTTTTTGACCATTTTATTCTTCAAGGCCCTGACAGCAAGTGCAACAGCTGTATAGGTCTTACCGGTACCGGCCGGACCAATGGCAAATATGATGTCATTTTTTTCTGCCAATGCAACCATTTTTTTCTGGTTCTGGGTTCTGGCACGCACCGATTTTCCATTGGGACCAAACACAAGCACATCGTTCGGGTGTTTGTCAACAAAGTGATCTATGCTCTCAGCATCGTCTCCTCCCAATATTTGTTCAAAGTAATTATGGCTGACGTTGCCATTTCTTTGTAAATACTGAACAAGCATATCAATTTTTTCTTTTGCCTGCTCTATTTGTTCAGGTGCGCCACTCAATTTGAGCTGCGTGCCTCTGCTGAGGATTTTAAGAAGCGGAAATCTTTTTTTGAGGAGATCTAATTTGCCATTGTTTGCACCAAAGAATTCAATCGGGTTTACAGATTCAAGGTTGATGATGGTTTCAGTCAATGTGTTGAAATTTAAGTGGGTGTTTAAAGATTGCTTGTTCCTTATAAATTTAACCAAACTGTCGGGTATGACCCAATACTAATTTATCAACACCCTGTTAGTAAACTTGTTCTGTGGATCTTGCTCCAATTGACGGATCAAATGCTTTTTAACAATTTGATTGTAGCAGTTGGGTCTGTGGAATTGAAAACGGTATTACCTGCTACAAGTACGTCAGCACCGGCTTTCAAGACATCAGAGGCATTTTCTATGGTGACACCGCCATCAACTTCAATCAGGGTTTGTGCACCCGATTGAATGATGAGATTTTTTAATCTTTCAATTTTATTTAATGTTCCGTTAATAAATTGTTGACCTCCAAATCCGGGATTTACAGACATCACGCAAACCAGATCGACAAATCCTATGATTTCTTTCAATGACTCCAATGGTGTATGCGGATTGATTGCTACACCGGCCTTCATGCCAAGTGATTTGATTTGCTGTATATTTCTGTGCAAGTGATTGCATGCTTCAACATGCACTGTCAGTACATCTGCTCCGGCGTCTTTGAACGCTTGCGTGAATTTTTCAGGCTCCTCAATCATCAGGTGAACATCACATATTTTTTTGGTAGCTTTTCTAACAGCAGAAATTACTGGAAGGCCAAAGCTGATATTTGGCACAAACCTTCCATCCATCACATCAAGATGCAGCCACTCAGCTTCTGAGTGATTGATCATTTCACATGCATCTTTTAATTGGAGAAAATTCGCTGAAAGCAAGGATGGTGCAATGATGGCCATGTTATAGTTTTATTCTTTTTAATGATGCTTGTGCTGCCGCATAGTCAGGATCTACTTCCAATGTCCACTCATAGAACTTCACAGCTTCTTTTGTTTTGTTCAAACCCTCATAGGATTTTCCGATCCAGTAATAAAGATCGGGATTATTTTTTGTCAAATTGAGTGCTATTTGAAGAGCTTCCAATGCTTTATCATATTCACCTTGCTGGTTCAATAAAATCCCCTTTTCAATATAAGCGTCATAGTACGTATAATTTTTTTGAATGGTCGAATCAAAGCAGGCTGCTGCCATGGAGAGCTGCTCTGTATTTGAGTAATACAATCCTTTGATAAAATATGCTTCTGCTATGGTATTTGGATCACTGGTTCCATGGATGATGGAATCACACAAAACGATGCATGCCTGGTTTTTTTGACTTGCAAATTGATAGAGTTGCTCAAATGGTGATTGATCTGCCGGGTGTCCTGTTTCAGGAATTGAATTGTTATCAGGACTGCTTTGGGAGCAGCCCAGCATCATGAACATGCAAAAAGCAATAGGGGCGTGACCTGTGATGATGTCCCTGATCATGTGCAAAGCTACAAAATGTCTTTGTTTTTATGAATGTTCCATGACGGAGTTCCTGGTATCAATTTGTACATTTGCGCTCAATTGTAAATCATCAGTATGCATATCCGTTCTTTCTTTTTGACCTCACTCTTTTTTACTGGAATGTTGAATTTTGCTGTATCACAGGATTCACTGCAATATGCCAACGAGCCTCATTTTAAAAATATCCAACAACTGACGTTTGGTGGCGACAATGCAGAGGCCTATTTCAGTTTTGATGGTAAGTGGATCATCTATCAAAAAACAAATCCCAAAGAGGGTATTGCATGCGACCAGATTTTTATTGGGAAAGTTCCTACCAAGAAAAATGAGACGTTTGTTCCTATTCAAATCAGCAATGGGAAAGGCAGAACGACCTGCGGAGCATTTTTGAAAGACGGAAAGCATGTCGTATACGCATCCACCCACCTTGGAAGCGCTGAATGTCCGCCTGTTCCTGACCGCAGCAAATACGGCAACAAATACATTTGGCCACTGTATGACAGCTATGATATTTTTCTTTCTGACACCAAAGGCAACATCAAAAAAAATCTAACCGATCGTCCGGGTTACGATGCAGAAGCAACGATATCACCCGATGGCAAGACCATGCTCTTCACCTCTACAAGGGATGGTGATATTGATTTGTACACCATGCATTTGAAGTCAGGCAAAATCACGCGCATCACGTCTGAACTAGGATACGATGGGGGCGCTTGGTTCAGTCCGGATGGAAAAAAAATTATTTGGCGTGCATCCAGGCCGAAGACAGATGAAGAAATCAAGGAATACAGGGAACTGTTGAAAGAGAATCTTGTAGCCCCCACCAAAATGGAGGTATGGATTGCCAATGCAGATGGATCCAATGCGAGACAGGTCAGTCAACTTGGACAAGCAAACTGGGCACCTGCGTACATGCCAGACAGCAAAACCATCATATTTGCTTCCAATCATGAATACAAACGAGGGTTTCCATTCAATCTTTATCTAATGAACGAAGAGGGAAAAGATTTGCGCAAAATCAGCCGCGACAAAGGGTTTGATGCATTTCCGATGTTCAGCATGGATGGTAAAAAGATAGTGTTCTGTTCCAACAGAAACAATGGAGGAACCAGGGATACCAATATTTTTATTGCGGATTGGGTGGATTGATTATTCCCACTCAATGGTTGCTGGAGGCTTGCTGGATATGTCATAGACAACCCTGTTGATGCCTCTTACCCTGTTGATGATTTCATTTGAAATTTTTCCAAGAAACTCATAGGGGAGATGTGCCCAGTCTGCCGTCATTCCATCAACGGAAGTTACAGCCCTGAGAGCAACGGTATATTCGTATGTTCTTTCATCGCCCATGACTCCGACGGACTTGACAGGTAAGAGGATGGCGCCTGCCTGCCAAACTTTATCATACAATTGATGCTCTTTGAGTCCCTCGATATAAATCTGATCAGCCTCCTGCAGCAATGCAACTTTTTCCTCGGTGATCTCTCCAAGAATCCTGATGGCAAGTCCGGGTCCAGGAAACGGATGTCTGAACAGGAGTTCATGTGGAATGCCCAATTCGAGTCCCACTTTTCTCACCTCATCCTTGAAAAGGAATCGGAGCGGTTCCACCAATGAAAGTTTCATGGTCTCTGGGAGTCCGCCTACGTTGTGATGTGACTTAATGGTAACGGAAGGGCCGTGCACAGAGACGCTCTCAATTACATCCGGATAGATGGTTCCTTGTCCCAGAAACGAAATATCCTGCAGCTGATGTGATTCATGATCAAATACATCGATAAAGGTTTTGCCAATCGCTTTTCTTTTTTCTTCAGGATTGGTCAAGCCATTCAGTGCGTTATAAAATCTTTGTTTGGCATCTACGCCTTTTACGTTGAGTTCAAGTTGCGCATAGGTCTTGAGTACAGATTCATATTCGCCTTTTCTCAAAACACCGTTGTCAACGAAAATTCCAAAAAGGTTTTTACCGATCGCTTTGTGTATCAATGTCGCAGCAACAGTGGAGTCGACACCCCCGCTCAGTGCCATGACTACTTTCTTTTCACCAATCTGATTTTTCAAAGCTGCCACTGTATCTGAGATAAAATGTGCCGGTGTCCAGTCGCCCTTGCAACCGCAAATTTTATAGAGGAAATTTTGGATGATCTGTTTTCCAAAGGAAGAGTGATAAACTTCCGGATGGAATTGGAGTCCGTATACATCATAGCAACCTGCTTCATTCAATTGAAAAGCAGCAACAGGAATTGAATCGGTGATCGCGCAGACGCTTGCCTGCTGCGGCAAATCGAGGATGGAATCACCGTGGCTCATCCATACCTGGGATTGGGATGGAATTCCTTCGAGCAGGGTATTGGATGAGGTGATATTCAATTGAGCCCTGCCATATTCTCTTTTTTCACTTCTTTCTACTCTTCCTCCAAATTGTTTGGAAGTCAATTGTGCTCCATAGCAAATGCCGAGTACATTTCTTTGTTGAGCAATCTCCCTGATATTTACTTCAGGAGCCTTTTCATCATTCACCGAGAAGGGAGAACCAGAGAGGATAACACCTTTCAAATCATTGGTGTATGATATCGGATGATGATAGGGGACGATTTCACAATATACATTTGCTTCTCTGATGGCCCTTGCGATCAGCTGTGTGTATTGGGAGCCAAAGTCAAGTATTAGAATTTTCTCGGTCATATGCGAAGGTAAAGATTTACGGGGGATGCCATAAACGAAAAAAGAACATCCGGGGATGTTCTTTTAAAGAATGATGTATGATAATGTTATGCCTTCTTTGTTTTGTTGACAGCTTTTGTGAGTGAGCTCTTCAAGTTCGCGGCCTTGTTCTTGTGAATGACGCCCTTTTTAGCAAGCTTGTCAATTTTACTTAATACATCAGGCAAATTTTTAGCTGCCTCAGATGCATCTGTCAATGCACGCAAATCACGCATTGCGTTGCGGGTTGTTTTGCCTTGGTAGCGGTTTCTTTCCCTGCGCTTTTCAACTTGACGTACATCTTTTTGGGTTGCCTTGTGGTTTGCCATGCTGTCTATTCTTTTTATGGGTTGCAAAGGTAAGTGACTTCCCCTAAACAACCAAAAAACAGGTGTTTTTGTCGGAAATTCAATCAGTTATGCATGATTTTTGACTTATTTTTTTGGCGTAAATCAACGATATTTGCGAACCGATTTGTCAAACCCATATACCCTTACAATGAAGGACTTTTCATACATCACTTCATCCCATCCCTCGTACATTGAAAATTTGTACCAGGAGTTCTCTAAATCACCCGATAATATTGACCCGGATTTGAGAAAATTCTTTGAAGGATTCGATTTTGCTGTGAGTCAGTTCCAGTCAAACAGCGCTTCTGCCGTTTCTGCTCCATCGGATTTGGATTGGAAAAAGGAACTGGGGGTATACAGGCTCATTTTGGGATACAGGAACAAGGGTCATTTGATTGCCAACACCAATCCAATTCGAAAAAGAAAAGACAGGGGTGCGAATCTTGATCTGACTTTTTTCGGATTATCTGACGCCGATTTGAACAGTTCCTTCTATGCAGGCAACCTCATCGGATTGGGAACGGTTACATTGCAGCAGATTCTTGCTCACCTCACCCGATGCTATGCTGCGCATGTAGGCATTGAATTCAAGTATATCAGCAATCAGGAGAAAATAGATTTCCTGACTCAGGAAATGGAAATACATTTTCCCAATGCGGTACCATTGGACAAAAAGAAGAGGATACTGGAGAAGTTGAACCAAGGCGTGATTTTCGAAAAGTTCCTGCATACCAAATACATCGGTCAGAAAAGATTTTCACTGGAAGGCGGCGAAACAACAATCGCTGCATTGGATGCCATGATCAATACTGCAGGAGAATTGGGTGTGAAAGAGGTAGTGGTGGGCATGGCTCACCGCGGAAGGTTGAATGTGCTTGCCAATATCATGGGTAAAACATATGAGCACATCTTCAGTGAATTTGAGGGCAAGTCAACCCCCGACCAAACCATGGGAAGCGGAGACGTGAAATACCACCTTGGATATGGAAGTGAAGTGCAAACAAGCGGTGGACAAACAGTTGCATTGAAACTCATGCCCAATCCATCACATTTGGAAGCAGTGGATCCTGTTGTATTGGGATTCTCAAGAGCCAAGGCCGATGTGATGTACAACAGCCAGTATGATTCCATTCTGCCTGTTTTGATTCACGGTGATGCATCTATAGCGGGACAAGGCATTGTTTATGAGATACTTCAAATGTCTGGATTGGACGGTTATTATACTGGCGGTACGATCCATTTTGTGATCAACAATCAAATTGGTTTTACAACTGATTTTGAAGATGCAAGAACAGCTGATTACTGTACATCCCTCGCAGCCATGGTGCATGCACCCGTTATGCATGTGAATGGAGATGATCCAGAGGCAGTTGTCAAGTGCATGGAAATTGCCACACGATACAGACAAAAATTCAACAGCGATGTATTCATTGACCTGGTTTGTTACAGACGCCACGGACACAATGAAGGCGATGATCCCAAATTCACGCAACCGCGGCTCTATTCCATCATCGAGAAACATTTGAATCCCCGCGAAAATTATATTTCACTGTTGCAGGCTGATCAGACTCCGGAAATACAATCTCTTGCTGCAGAGATGGAAAAGAAGTTCTGGTCAGATTTACAGGAGCGTTTAGATGAGGTGAAGCAGCACCCATTGCCTTATCACTATCAAGCACCTGAACTGGTTTGGAAGAGTTTGGTGAAAGCAAGTGAAAAAGATTTTGAACAATCACCGAATACATCGATCGATAAAAAGCAATTCAAATTGCTTTTCGATCATATCATGACGGTTCCACCCGGATTCAAACCGTTGAAAAAAATTGAGAAACTCCTGCAGGATAAAGTCACTTTGTTGGAAAAAGAAAATAAAGTTGATTGGGCAACCGGCGAATTGCTTGCTTATGCTAGTTTGCTTGCAGAGGGAAAAGATGTTCGCATGAGCGGACAGGATGTGCGCAGGGGTACATTCAGTCACAGACATGCTGTGATCATGGATGAGAAAACAGACCAATCACACAACAGGCTGAGCAATGTTCCGGGAGCAAAATCTTCATTCAGCATTTATAATTCATTGCTGAGTGAATATGGAGTACTTGGATTTGAATACGGATATGCATTGGCCAATCCCAATGCGTTGGTTTTGTGGGAAGCGCAGTTTGGCGATTTTTCCAATGGTGCACAAACCATGATTGATCAGTTCATTTCGGGGGCAGAACAAAAGTGGAACAGGATGAATGGTTTGGTGATGCTGTTGCCCCATGGATACGAAGGACAAGGTCCGGAGCACAGCAGTGCCCGCATGGAACGGTACCTGCAAATGTGTGCTGAACTGAATATGGTCATCACCAATATTTCAACGTCTGCCAATCTTTTTCATGCATTGAGAAGACAACTGACTTGGAATTTCAGAAAGCCTATGATCAATTTCTCACCCAAGGCCAATCTCAGGCATCCTGGTTCCTATTCTGCAGCGGATGATTTTACCAATGGATCTTTCAAAGAAGTCATTGATGATGCACTGGTTGATGCGAAAAAGGTAAAACGCATACTCTTGTGCAGCGGTAAAGTATATTTCGATTTGAACGATTACAGGACGCAAAACAACATCACAGATACAGCAGTTGTCAGGATGGAGCAAATATATCCGCTGCCTGTTAAACAGCTGGAAGCCATCAATGCAAAATATCCCAAAGCAACATGGACATGGGTTCAAGAAGAGCCATTGAACATGGGTGCTGCATCTTTCATGAGAATGAACCTTGATCTGTTTCCTTTTGAAATTATTTCAAGGTCAGCAAGTGCAGCAACAGCTACCGGTTACAGCAAAGTGCATACTGCAGAACAGGACGCATTGATGAAAAAAGCATTCTCAAGCAAATAACTTCTATAATTACCAATTAACTGAATATTATGATAGACATTAAAGTGCCAACTGTAGGTGAATCCATCAACGAGGTGAGTCTCGCGAAATGGCTTAAGCAAGATGGACAATGGGTTGAGCGTGATGAAGTGCTGGCAGAGATTGAGAGTGAAAAAGCAACTTTTGAAATCAATGCTGAGCAGGCCGGAATTTTGAAAATAAAGGTTCAGGAAGGAGATACATTGGCAATTGGAGATGTTGTTTGTTCGATAGATGAGAAAGCCAAACGTCCCGAATCTGCAGCACCTGTGGAGAAAAAAGAAAAAGCAGCTGCTTCGCCAAAAGTGGAGGCTGCACCAAAGGCGGATGTGAAAGCCACTCCAGTTGCTGCTGCCATCATCGCAGATAAAAAAGTGGATGCCAAAGGAATTGCCCCCTCCGGTTCCGGTGGAAAGATTTTAAAACAGGATGTTTTGGAGGCCCTTTCCAATCCAGGACGTAAGCCCGGTGTAGAGTTATTCAGCCGCAGCGAACGCAAGGAAAAAATGACGCAGTTGAGAAAAACTGTTTCCAAGCGCTTGGTGGAAGCAAAGAATACCACAGCCATGCTCACTACTTTCAATGAGGTGGACATGAGCTTTGTTATGGATATCAGGGCACAGTATAAAGACAAGTTCAAGGAAAAACATGGCGTCAATCTCGGATTCATGAGTTTCTTCACCAAAGCTGCTGCATATGCCCTTCAGGAATTTCCTGCAGTCAATGCCTACATCAGCAACGATGAGTTGATTTATCACGACTATTGTGATATATCCATTGCTGTTTCTGCTCCAAAGGGACTCGTCGTGCCGGTTATCAGAAATGCAGAGAGTCTTTCTATGGCTGATATTGAGAAGAAAGTAATTGAGCTTGCTACAAAAGCGAGGGATAATAAATTGACGTTGGAAGAAATGCAGGGGGGGACTTTTACCATCACCAATGGAGGTGTTTTTGGTTCACTCTTGAGTACTCCAATCATCAATATACCGCAATCTGCAATTTTAGGGATGCATAAAATAGAGGAGCGTCCAATTGTCATCAAAGGCCAAATCGTTGCTCGTCCGATGATGTACCTGGCTTTGAGTTATGATCACCGAATCATTGATGGAAGAGAGAGTGTAGGATTTTTGGTGCGAATCAAGGAATTGCTTGAGAATCCTCAACAGCTGCTCTTCGGGAAAGATCCTGTGAAATCATTGTTGGAGCTCTAAGCCAATTCAAACATACAGATCATGGCTGTATTTCATCAGCAACACCTTCGATCAGCCATTGACATCATTGAAACATACCAATTCAATGAACCCTTCAGTGTGTTTCTGAAAAATCATTTTCGAAAGCACAAAAAATTTGGTTCGAAAGACCGGAAAAGCATTGCTGACCTCTGTTTTGGATACTTTAGAATCGGACAATCAGCGATGTCATATCCAATCCAGGATCAAATCATCATCGGGTTTTATCTTACACATTCAATCGATAATGGATTTTTACTGGGCACAAAACCGGAATTGTCTGCCAGTATCAACGTTGCTACAGAAAAAAAAGCAGCGCTCCTCCAAGAGTCATATCCCGCATTTGAGGCCTCCAACATTTTTGTTTTTCGTGATTATCTTTCAAGTGCCATGGATGATGACGCTTTCAATTTTAGTCATCTGATCAAACCACTTGTTTACATCAATACGCGCCATCAATCGCAGTCTACATTAACCAAGCAATTGTCATTGCACGAGGTTCCATTTGTTTCCGAGCAAGGGTTCATTGGATTTGAGCAGCAAATTGACTTGACAAAATGGTTTGAGGTGGACCGTGAAGTGCTGGTACAGGACATCAGTTCACAAAAAACCATCAGCTTGCTCAAGGATTGTCCTTTGACTCCTGATGCTGTCTGGGACGCATGCGCAGGGAGTGGGGGAAAATCGATTCTTGCAGCAGATACTTTTCATTTCAGGCATCATTATGTTTCGGATGTCAGAGAACATATCCTGGATGAGCTTTCCAGGAGGATGCATCTGGCCAAGGTTCCAATTCAGCAAGCGTTTTGTGTTGACTTGAGTAATTCGCTTTCCGTACAGGTCGCAAAACAGTTTTTACCTCCTGATGGAGTTGACTTGATCATTGCAGACGTACCATGTACTGGGTCAGGTACATGGGGCAGGAGTCCGGAGTGGCTGCGGTCCTTTGATCCTGCAACAATTGAAATCTATCATCAAAGACAAGTCAAGATCGTTGAAAACTTATTGCCTTTCATCAATCAACGTGGGTATCTCTTGTATATTACCTGTTCCGTGTTTACCAAAGAGAATGAAGCAGTACTTGAGGCTTTGTCAGAAAAACATCCTGTCAACATTTTGAAGCAACAATATTTCATGGGTTATCCGCAGAGGGGGGATCAACTCTTTGCAGCCTTGATTACTTTATAATGGTCAGTGTTCCTTTTTCACTGCCATTGCTGTATCTGAGAAAATACGTTCCTTTTGCAAAGGATGACAGATTGTTTACATCTACAACATAATACTGATTGGATTTCACTTGTTGCTCATTATACCTGATGGTTTGTCCATTCAAGTTGATCAGTCTCCATTGAAAAGTTCCTTCTTGTGAAGCCTTGTATGCAATCTTGAAATGGTCACTGATTGGATTTGGATATACTGTAATATTTTTTTCAGTGAGTATTTTCTGTGCATTTCTGATGTCGCGCTGTTTACTCAAGTCTTCATATGCCAACTGCATGTTGGGTATTCCGTAACCTTTTCTATTATCTGGATTCAGGTACTGATCGGAGGATTGTTTAATCGCCTGAATGATTTCTAGGTTGTTGAATTCAGGAAATCCCTGCCATAGACAAGCAATGAGTCCTGCGATATTAGGATTTGAAAAGGAGGTTCCATTGCCAAGTCCAATATTTCCATCTGATGCAATCAATTGTGTATTGAAGCCAACTGAAACCACATCCGGTTTTATCCTACCGTCTGCACTGGGACCAAATCCTGAATACGGGGCAATTTGATTGGCTGTGTTGATGGCGCCAACGGCCAGCACATTTTTTCCATCAGCAGGAGCTGATATATATTTCCATGGGTCATCTCCCTCGTTTCCCGCACTGCTGCTGACAATCATTCCCTTGGAAACCGCCATGGTAGCTGCTTTACTCACGATGGTTCCTGTACCGTTTAAATCGTTGTATGAATGATCAAAGATGTTGTCATCAAATGTGGTGTATCCCAGTGATGAAGAAATGATGTCAACACCGATGCTGTCTGCACGCTCAGCTGCCATCAGCCAATTGACCTCTTCTATAGGATATTCTGATGTTGCGTTTTCAGTCCTGAACAAATAATAATCCGCCTCAGGCGAGCTTCCCACAAATCGTCCGGGTAAATTTGCCGCCATGATGGAGAGGCAGCTCATGCCGTGGGCATCATCCTCATCCACAAACGGATGATTGCTCACAAAATCCCATGTATATTTTACTTTTTCTTTTTTACGCAAACTGTCAAACGCATCATAGCTGAGGTACTTGAAAAATCCCGCATCAAAAACTGCAATTTTAATCCCCGATCCTTTTAGTCCCTTGTTGTGCAAATAAGCACCATTGTGAATGGCAATTTGACCTTGGCTTTTGCCATAATCGATGAAATTTTCACTCGTTTTTTCAAATGCATAGAATTGGTTTGAAACTGTGAGGATCAGATCCTTTTCAATTTGTTTGGGTTTGGGTGTGCTATTGGCAATTGGAAATTGCTTTTTTATGAAGCCAAGACTGTTGATACCCTGAATGGCTTCTGCATCAGTTGTTTGAATAATCAGAAGATTCATCCATCTCGAAGTCCCGATGATTTGTACATTTTTTATTTTGGAAATACTGTCAGCATAAATAGCAGATACCGGCAAATCAGTGCTGTCGATGGCAATATTGAATCTTTTTTTTCTGTCAATACTTTGTGTGGAGAGGAATGATTGAGGTGCTGATAGGGTATGAGAGGAACCTTTTTTATCTGTCAGTTCCAATACATACCTTGAATATTGTGCATATGCATCAAAGCTTAGAAGAAACAGGGCAGCGAAAACAATCAATTTCATTTTGCTGTTGAAAAATTATGCCTCAAGATAGACATTTTTATTCCGTAGCTGTTTTCCTCAAAGTATCCTGAGGGATTGTTGGCGTTGGGGGGTTGCCATACCTGGTGTTTGAATTCTTTGAATATAAGTCCAACGTTTTCTGCAAAAACTTCTTTTGAATAATTGATTTCCGAAAAGACATTTTTATTGGATGGGTTGTTGATGGTGTCATTTCTTTGTAAAACGCTGACAGTATTGGTAAATCCAAGATTGTTGATGCTGATGTTTTTATCTACATCCTGGTAACTGTATTCCCAGTTGTTTAAAAATTGCAATTCCGGGTAAGTGGTGGTATTGATATAGGTATTCCCTTTCCATGAAAAACCGTCTTTGATCGGCAACATCAGTTTCAGGTATCTTTGGTTGGATTCAATGATTTCAAGTTGGGTGCTGTCTGCGATGGCGTTGTAGGTGTATATATTGAGCCAATTGTTGCTGTCGGCCTTGCTTCTTAACAATCTGGATATTCTGAATACTTTTCTTCCCAGGTTATCGGTGGTAAAAGATTGAATGGTGTCTTTGATCTGGTAACTGCGGACTTCCATCTTGCTGCCAAGGTTGGTATAAACAGTTGAATCTAGATTGTAAATGATGAATTTTCCAATTGCAAGTGGCATGAAGTCTTGAATACTTTTGCTGCTGAGTGTTTCAGTTGTTTTCTTGCAGCTCCAGCTGAGCAAGACCAGTATGGTGTATATGATGTAACGGGTTGGATGCATCTTATTTTTCTCTTTGAATGATGCCGCCACCTATTACATCGTTTCCTTCATAGAATACAGCAGATTGACCTGGTGCAATGCCTTTGGCATTGTCGTAAAAATGTACGCCGATGTTCTTTCCTTCATTGAAAAGGGTTGCCTGATTTCCCGCATCTTTGTAGCGAATCTTTACAATTGACTCTTTGCCATCCTCAATATGGTCATATTTGATCATATTCACCTGTCCAACGTGCATTTCATTTTTCAGCAGATCGTCCTCATCACCCAATACAACAGTGTTGGTTAGGGGATCAATAGCGGTTACAAATGCAGGTTTTCCCAGGGTGATTTCCAGTCCTTTTCGCTGTCCAATTGTATAAAAGGGATAACCGCTGTGTTTGCCCAATATTTTTCCATGTTTGTCAACGAACAGGCCTCCTTTGAGTTTTTCGTCGATGCCTTCCACATTTCTTTTCAAAAATCCTCTGTAGTCATTGTCTGGAACGAAGCAAATTTCATAGCTCTCACTTTTTTTGGCCAACTCCGGATAGCCGAAATCCAATGCCATTTGTCTAATGGCCGTTTTTCGATAGCTGCCAAGAGGCAGCATGGTCCTGGATAGCAGGTCCTGTTGGAGTCCCCAGAGCACATAACTCTGGTCTTTGGTTTCGTCGATTCCTTTGCTGATGATGTAGCGATTGTTTTCTTCTCTGATATTGGCATAGTGGCCTGTCGCGATGAATTCACAATCAAGCGCATTGGCTCTTTTGAGCAGGGCCCTCCATTTGATATGTGTATTGCACATTACACATGGATTGGGGGTTCTCCCTGCCATGTATTCCTCTATGAAATTTTCAATAACGGCATCACCAAATTCTTCTCTGATGTCTATGATATAGTGTGGAAATCCATGATGAACAGCTGCCGCCCTTGCATCGTTGAATGAATCCAGGTTACAGCATCCGGTTTCTTTTTTGTTTCCACCGGCAGTTGCATAATCCCATGTTTTCATGGTAATCCCAATCACCTCATAACCTTGTTCGTGTAGCATCAATGCAACAACGGTACTGTCTATACCTCCGCTCATCGCAACCAGTACTTTTCCTTTTTTGCTCATACACTGCAAAGTTATGAAATGCCTCTGGTAAAAGGCGGGTGGGAATGCTGGAGGGATATCAGTCGATCAACTCATTTTTAACGGCGAAAAAAACCAGACCTGCTGTGTTTTTAAGCCCAAATCTCTCCATCAATCGATCTTTGATGGATTCTACTGTCCTGGGTGAGATGGATAGTTTGTCGGCAATTTCTGAAGCGGTGAATTCTCTGCATATGAGGCTTACCACTTCTTTTTCCCTTTCTGAAATAACGATTTCATTGTTAAGGGATGGGGCATTTTTTATTCTGGCAGATGATTTTTTCAGCAGGATGCGGTTTACAAAATTGTTGAGATAATAGCCTCTGACGAATGCTTCCATGATAGCTTTTTTGATTTCGGCTGGTTCTGCATTTTTCAGCAGGTAACCATTGGCACCATTTTCCATCAGGTGGCTCACATATCTTTCGTCCTCAAACATGGTGATGATCAAAATTCGAATGTTTGGGTATAGTTTGCTGATTTCTTTTGTGGTTTCAATTCCGTCTTTCCCAGGCATGCGGAGATCCAGCAACATGATATCTGGCTGATTTGTTTTCAGTTGTTCAAGCAGGTCGTCACCATTTTCTGCTTCCAGCACAAATGAGATATTGGTATACTGACGAAGGGATAGAATGATACCTTTCCGGAAGATTTTATGATCATCGGCAATCCCGACACGGATTACTTGCATGCACGCTAGTTTTAAAAGTTTCCAATCAATTCAACTTGCCCGTGATGACAGGCAATTCAATGGTAACCTTGTAAAAGGTTTGGCTTGGATCTTTTTCAAAGAGGATATTGGCATTCAGAACTTTCATTCTGCTTTGGATATTTTTGAGTCCGAGTCCTACTGAACTCTTGTTGATATTTTCAAAATCTTCCTGTGTGATTCCTTTTCCATCATGGTTGACCCAGATATAAAATTTATCATCAAGAATATTTTGCGTAAGGTGAATAAAGCTGGCATTGCTGTGTTTAAGGATATTGTTGATCAGTTCCTGAAGAACCCTGAAAATCAGCAATTCCTTTTGAGCAACCATGCGTTCTTTGTATTCATGGAATCTGCAGCTGGCATTGATGGCACCCGATCCGCTTATTTTTTGGAACAAATCATTGATAGCCGATTCGAGTCCAAAGTTTTTAAGCGTTGGTGGCATCAGGCTGTGTGAAATATTTCGAATCAGTTGGATGGTGTCATCGATAATTTGTTTCGCGCTGTAGATGCTTTGAAGTTGTATAGCCGTGTCTTGTTTAACCAAGTTGTCGTTCAAGTAGAGTCTGGCTGTGGCAAGCAGGGGACCAGCATCGTCATGCAAGTCTGCTGCAATCCGCTGGCGTTCTTCCTCCTGCCACCTGATTGAAGCATTTAGCAGAATTTGCTGTTGTTCATCCTCCAATCTTTGAAGTCTTTGCTGGTATTTGATGATTCGCCTTTGATGAAAAACAACAAAACTGATCAGGCCTATTGCCAAAACCAACATTCCCACTGTACCAAAAATCAGCACTGTAGAAACACTAGGGGATGATATGTTTTGGAGGAGGAACATTTAAATTAAGTTATTGGCAAATGCAGTGTATTTACTAGAATTTTTATTAATAATTATTCCAGTTGAATAAATCAAATTTTTTATAATATTAAAAACTGCTGTTGCAATTGAAAAAATATTTGCGAATTCAGAATTGTGAATATTTTTTTGTGATAAAATAAATAAGAAGAATAACCCGCTGAAATATAAGAGATTGGCAAAATGAACCCAAATATCAATTTGAGTTAACATTTTTTCACTCATTAATTTTTCTCTTATACAAATTATTGTGAGAGTTATTATTAATATTGATTCGACGCCACTTGGAAGTGAATCGAAATCATAAATATTAAATTTACCTAAATCTATAATAAGCGATATAAAAAAGACTAAGACAGATAATAATGTAATTTTTTTGATTTTTTTGTTTGATGCATTAATGTATATGAAGCAAATAAAAATTAAAAACTCTACTACAGTAAATAATCTGTAGGATAATATTTCACTGCCCAAGTGTAGTTGAAAGAATCTACTTAAAAAAATATCAGTGAAAAAAGAGTAAACTGAATAGGAGCAAATTAGCAGTAAGCTAGAATTCATTTTAGTACCTACTGATGTTAAAATAGGTACTAAACTAAGGTAGATGGATACGTATATAATTAAATTATCTATTTTGTTTGGTTTGAGAACAAATATAGATACTTGAAGCTAATGAATGCTAAATTTCAAACCAGCCTTGAACAACTTTATTTCTGTCAGCAACTATTCCTTCTTTAGTTTCTATATTTCCTGTCTTAGAAATGCTTGTATTTTCTAATATTGGGGAATTACTTTTATCAATACCAACCAAAACGTATGTTTTTTCTCCATTCTCATTGAGAGCTCTGTAGATGTTTATACCTATACATTCTGGTTGACTCAATATTTCGTTTAAAATGTTCTTTCCTACAAACTGAGCGTTTCCCTCGCCAAATGATTCGTGATAATCTTTAACCATTTTGACTCCCAAATCATATCCAATATGTTCGCCTACAGTTTCATCAAGCAGCTTTTGGTCATTGATTTCTACGTTACTTTTCAACATAATTCAACTTTAAATGTGAATAAATAATTCAATTAATGGACAATGAATTTCTAATCGATTGATAATAACTTAAAATGCTATTCGTAGAAATACGATAAAAATTTTCAAAAAAATTTTATAAATCGTTGTAAATCAACTACTAATGATTTTACCATATTCAATTTGTTTTTAATATCTAGTAAATTCACGTTTTAGATACCGTAAAATTACGGTCTTAAATATCGTATTAATCTCTTTTATAATTGAGAAAAATACGAGCACCCCTAAGTTTATTCATCAAAAAATTGAATTGATATTCCTGAGCAGAAATTTTTAAGATAAATAATTGCAATTTTGATACTCCTTGATGTATGCTACTTAACTATTAATCAAGGTCCAATTTCCTTCCTGTAACCAAGATCATTCTGATCTACAATTGAATTGCTTTTATAGCATTTAGGTCTGTTCGTATAAATACGATTAACTGGATGAGGGGTATTAACTGACTTTTGAAAAAAAATTAAAAAGTCCAATATGGAGCATATTGAGATGATAAAGGTTGGATTGGCCGATGATCATAAAATTTTTCGAGATGGCATACGCATGTCCCTCACAGGTAAGGATTACCTCAAAATCATTTGGGAGGCTGAGGATGGGAGGGACCTGATTCACAAAATGAAAATCAAGCAACCCGACGTTCTACTCATGGATATCCGAATGCCTGAAATCGATGGGATCAATGCCATATCCATTCTAAGAAAAGAATACGAGGCAGTTCGAATCATAGTGCTTACTATGTATGATGATCAGGAAATGATCGCAAAGATGATGGAAATGGGTGCCAATGCATATTTAACCAAGACAACAGATCCTGAAGAAATTTACAATGCAATTTTAACCTGCATCAATGATGATTTTTACTTCAACGATTTGTTGAACAAGGCTGTTTTGATGAAGCTTCAACAGAAAAAGAGCACACGCCAATATTTTCCGAATCCTGCAGTATTCAATGAAAAAGAATTGAGTATCTTAAAACTACTTGCTCAGGATAAAACAACGGAGGAGATTTCTAAAGAAGTCTACCTGTCTCCAAGAACCATTGAAACGATTCGTCAAAACATGAAGGCAAAAGCTGGTGCAAAAACCATTGCTGGCCTGATTATGTATGGTATGCGAAACAAGTTGATCAGCTAAATGGGTACGATGCCATGTCTGATGGCATATATTGCTAGTCCGACCCTGCTTTTAACATCCAGTCGATTGAATAAGTTGTCCCTCATTCCATCAATGGCCCTTGGATTCATTCCGAGCTCGAATGCGATCTCTTTGTATGTTTGTTCGCTGCAGACGTGTTTCAAAAAATCAATCTCTGATTCAGACAAAGTAATCTTCTCCAATATCGGCATATCGTCTTGGCCTCTGAAGAGCCCCGCAAGCTTACTGCTGGTGTGTGCAGAATAGTAATATCCGTTCTCGTATACGGATTGTATGGCAAAGAGTAATTCCTTTGGATGAATATCTTTTTTCATAAATCCTTTTACGCCTGCTTTTAATAATCTTATCAATGCCAGTTCTGAGTCATACATGGTGAGCATCAATACTTTAATGTCTGGGTGGTGCTTCTGTAAATTTATGGCGGTCTCATATCCATCCATGACAGGCATATTTAAATCGACTATTGCAATATCAGGATAATTATCCTTTGAGATTGCTTCCATCAATTCTTTGCCGTTGGAGGCTTCTGCAACAACTTTACATGTATCACTATTGTTGATAAGTGTTGCCAGTGCATTTCTGAGCAATAAATGGTCGTCTGCCATTACTACTTTTATACATTCATTTTTCATCTTGATTTTTTTTAATGGGTATTTTAATGTTGATGGTTGTACCTACTTTAGGAAATGATATGATTTCAAATGTTGCATTGATGAGTTGAGCCCGCGTTTCAAGGTTTTTCAGTCCTGACATTTTTCTGATTTCTTTATTGCTTCTTACAGCATCAACATCAAACCCGTTCCCGTCGTCGGTTATTTTCATGAGCAATTCATCAGGTTTGTAGTACAGATCGACATCGATTTTTTTGGCATTTGCATGCTTAATGATATTGTTACATGCTTCCTGAAATATTCTCAACAGAATGAGGTCAGTTTCTGCGTCCAGGTACACCGGTTCTCCACTCATTTCCAAGTCTGCCTCCAATAAACCTGATTTTTTAATCACGTCAACCTCTGATTGCAGCGCGTTGATCAGTCCATGTGCAACCATTTGTTTGGCATCAAGTGATTTGGAGATATCATTTAGATCGACCAGAGACTTGCTGATCAGATCAACAGTTGCCATAAGTGTATCTGTGTCTTTAGAATCAGAAATGATAGCATTGTTTAATTGGAGTTTAGCCAATGTGAGTCCCAGTGAAATATTATCATGTATTTCCCTGGAAATTTTTCTAAATGTTTCTTCTTGAATTTCTAACTGAGCTTTTAACATCTCCTTTTCTTGCTTATTTTTAAGTTCATTTAGGTCATTCTTAAATTTTATTTCTTTTTTTGAAAAAAAATAAATTGAAATAATTACCAATATAATTATTGATAAAAATGCGAATAAGACTGTAAATAATAATTTAATTAATTCTTGATTTTCTTGAAGCATAAAATGAAAACGATAAAAAGATATATAATATCAAATAGCCTGTAGAGTTTGAAATGAATACATATTTATAAAAAAGTTTTAAGTTTTTTAAAATGACATTTTGAATTACGCTATTTGGCCAGAAAACCAAGAATGCTAGTAGGATTCCAGATTTAGAAATCCAAATACTATTCAAAAATGTTTCAGAAAATGATGACTTTCTTAATTGTGTAATTAAACCGATTGAGAGTATTGAAATAAAAAATATGCCTTCAAATAAATTAAAATAATCGAGACTTAATTCATTGCGATCATTTGAAATTAAATAAATATCGAATCCAATTGTCAGAAAAATAAATAGTGATGCTATCGGTATTATTTTTTTATAACTTCTATTTAGTTCAGTGTGATAGATGAATATTGTTATGATTATAAATTCTAAAATTGTATATACAAGAACTATTATTTGTAAGATTTCATTACTCTTTTGGAAGCAACTTCTACAAAAAGCTATGAATTCAGAACCGAGTATTTGTAAAAGTGACAAGATCGGAAGAAGTACAAGCAGTTTATTTAACTTATTTAATTTCAAATATTTTAGGCCTATAAATATTGAAATTAGACAGGCTGTAAAATTTAAAATTTGCATTATTTGTAACAAGGCTTCGATATTCTTATTTATCATAAAAATCTAAATATTTAAGAAAATATATTTGATGTTTTACTCATTTTTAAATGAGAAAAACATCATAAAATCTGTTGTTTCCATCATTTAAGGGGTATTATAAAATAATCAAGATATTAAATGCTTGATTAAGGCGTTTGTTCCTCAAATTAGCCCTATAGTAAATTTATGGTTTTTGAAGTCAACTTGTCATCCTACCGTATTTCCTGCAACATGATAATTTGGTGGTTTTGCGCTATGCGGGATAGTTCAATTGGTCTAACATTGCAGTAACAAAACTTAGTATTATGTCTGAGCCCATCAAAGTTGTCATTGCGGATGACCATGTACTTTTCAGAGCTGGTGTTAAAACCGCGCTCAGTATGCAAAAAGACGTGAAGGTTATTGCGGAAGCAGATAATGGCATGCAGTTGCTGACCATTTTGAAGCACATACAGCCTGATGTTATTTTGTTGGATATACAGATGCCGATCATGGATGGTATTGCGACTTTACCTGAGATCAAAGCGGCTTATCCACACATAAAGGTCATCATGCTTACCATGCACAATGACCATTCCATGATTACAAAACTGATGGAACTCGGAGCCAACTCGTACTTGACCAAGAATTCTGATTCTGAAATCATTCACCAGGCTATCAAAACGGTGCATGAGCAGGAGTTTTATTTTAACCAACTTACCAACAAGGCATTGATCGATGGACTGAGAATGAAGCGCCAGGCGGAGGCAAATCTGCCGGTAGATGCCAAGCTCTCTGAAAAGGAAATTACAGTCCTGCGACTCATTTGTGAAGAAAAGAGTACGAAGGAAATCGCAGATGAAGTTGAATTGAGTCCGCGTACGGTGGAAGCCATTCGAGACAAACTAAAGGTAAAGACAGGTGCAAAATCTCTCGCGGGACTCGTCATGTATGCTGTTAAATCAGGAATCATAGAGAGCCGTCCTGCCTAAATTCCTGTTTAAACTATTTTCTCTTGGGATTGTTTTATTCCCATGAATCATTCAGAGGTAAATGTATTTTGGTTTCGCAGGGATCTCAGGTTGCATGACAACCACGGACTCTTCAATGCGCTGCAGTCAGGTTTGCCCGTTCTGCCCATCTTTATTTTCGATAATAACATCCTGGATAAATTGGAGAAGCCCCATCAGCCGAGGGTGCAATTCATCCACCAATCACTTCAATCAATCGATACTGAACTGAGAAAGCATGGTGCTGGTCTCACAATCTTGCACGATACACCTCTCAACGCTTTCAATACGCTGATCAAAAACTACAAGATCAAACAGGTATTTACGAACCGTGACTATGAAAAATATGGGAAGGAGAGAGATCTACAGGTTGCAGCACTTTTGCAATCGAACGGAATCAGTTTTCATCATTTCAAAGACCAGGTCATATTCGAAAACTTAGAAGTAGCCAAAGACGACGGCAATCCGTATACTGTCTTTACCCCATATTCAAGAAAATGGAAATTCAATCTATCCAATCAGCCAATCAAGCATTTTCCCTCCGAAAAACATCATGCCCAATTTTTAAAGTATGTGCCAGGTGATTTCCCTTCACTCACATCCATCGGTTTTGAAGAAAAACCATTTCAATTTCCCTCCGATATTTTTCCAAAAGAGATCATCAAAAAATATTCACAACAAAGAGATTATCCGGCAATCAATGGGACTTCCAAATTGGGTGTGCATCTGCGTTTCGGGACGATCAGCATCCGTGAATTGGCGGCATGCGCTGGGCAACTCAATGAAACTTTTTTGAATGAATTGATTTGGCGGGATTTCTATCAATCCATCTTATCCAATTTTCCACATATTTCAGAGGGACACTCTTTCAAGAGGGATTACGACAATATCAGATGGCGCAACAATGAGGATGAATTTGAGAAATGGTGCATCGGTCAAACGGGTTATCCCATTGTAGACGCAGGAATGCGGGAGCTGAACCAGACGGGTTTTATGCACAACAGGGTGAGGATGATTGTTGCAAGTTTTCTTACCAAACATTTGCTGATTGACTGGCGCTGGGGTGAGTCATGGTTCGCTGCCAAACTGCTCGATCATGATTTTGCAGCCAACAATGGAGGTTGGCAATGGGCAGCCGGATCAGGATGCGATGCTGCGCCTTATTTCAGGGTTTTCAATCCCTATCTGCAAACAGAAAAATTTGACAAAGAAGGGAAATACATTCGACAATGGGTTCCTGAATTCGATTCATTGGAATACCCACAATCGATTGTTCAACACGAATTTGCCAGAAAAAGATGTCTTGATACATACTCCAAGTATCTTTCAAAAGATTAAATGATACTTTTGCAGGGATATGTTGAGCAAGATCGATTGGTATATCCTGAAAAATTTTCTGCGGACATTCTTTTTTTCCGTTCTCTTGCTCACGTTGATAAGTACCGTAGTGGATATTTCTGAGCATACCGATGATTTTGCAAAATCCGGACTCACCTCAAAACAGATTTTTTTCAAGTATTATGTAGGATTCATTCCTCACATCGTCGCGCTGCTTTTCCCGCTCTTTGTTTTTATATCAGTTATTTTCTTCACCTCGAAAATGGCAAACAGGTCAGAGTTTATTCCTGTTCTCTCTTCAGGTGTAAGTCTCAATAGGCTGATGCGTCCTTACTGGATAGGCGGAGCGCTGCTTTCGTTGCTGCTCTTTTTTTCCAATGCTTACATCATACCGCGCGCCAACACAATCCGAACAACTTTTGAGATAAAATACATGCCCAATATGCTCAGCAGCACCCCAAGCAATGGTGTGTACATGAGGATTGATTCATTCAGTTATGCAGGCATGAGGTATTACGATACAACTGCTAAAATGGGAGGAACCTTTTTTTTAGAGACGGTAAAAGATAACAAGGTCGTTTACAACCTGCGTGCCGACAATATTTCATGGGACACGACACGAAAAAAATGGAAATTGACAGGGGTGGTGGAAAGAACCATCAACGGATTGGATGAGCAAGTGAGTTTCAATTACGAGGTATATAAAAAATTCTCTTTTGATCCGAATGATCTCTATTTTGACCGGTTCATCCAAGCAAGAATGGAAACACCTGATTTGCTGAAAAGGATTCAAAAGGAGCGCCTCAGGGGTTCAGAAACCATCAAAGAACTGGAAATGGAGCATGCACATCGATTGGCAACTCCTTTTTCCGTTTTACTGCTCACCCTCATTGGAGCATTGATATCTTTCAGAAAAATCAGGGGCGGGAGTGGCATTCACCTGGCGATCGGACTGCTGGTTTGTGCCGTTTTTATCCTTTTTGACAGGTTTTCGACCATCTTTTCAACCAAAGGTGATTTGAATCCCTATTTGGCTGCCTGGATACCCAACTTGGTTTTCGCGTACGTCGCATGGCGCATATACGTCAAGGCGCCTAAATAATACCATTTTTTTCCCTTTTAGATAAGCAGTCTAGCAAGCTTTGCGTTAACTTTACGACTCCAAAATTCAATCGTAACCCTCATTCTTTTTCCATGGACCTGATAAAGGAAAGATTCAAGCAGAAAGCCGACGAAGTAGGTGCTGAAATCAAGCAAATGCTCAAAGAGCATGGTAACAAAGTAATTGGTGAAGTCACCCTGTCACAAATTTATCAGGGGATGCGTGGGATAACTGGACTCGTCACTGAAACATCCTTGTTGGATGCAAATGAAGGAATCCGATTCAGAGGTTACTCTATTCCAGAACTCAAAGAAAAGCTTCCGAAAGCTCCGGGTGGCGATGAGCCGCTCCCAGAGGCACTTTTCCACTTGATGCTGCTCGGTGAACTTCCCTCACAAGAGGAAGCAGATGTAATTACAGCAACGTTGCAAAGACGCTCACATGTCCCCAATTACGTATTCGACACCATCGAAGCCTTGCCTGTTTCCTCACACCCGATGACCATGTTCGTGGTAGGCATCATGGCCCTCCAAAATGGAAGTCATTTCGCCAAATCATATGCGGCGGGGATGAATAAAAAGGACTACTGGGATGCTACCTTTGACGATTCACTGGATTTGATCGCGAGATTGCCTCGCATTGCAGCTTACATCTACAGAAGAAAATACAGAAACGGGGAACATATTGAGCCAAATGGCTTGTTGGATTGGGCAGGTAACTTTGCCCATATGATGGGATATGAGTCGGAGGGATTCAAAGAATTGATGCGCTTGTACATGACCATCCATGCAGACCATGAGGGTGGCAATGTCTCAGCCCATACAACCCACCTGGTTGGATCTGCCTTGAGCGATCCTTTCCTTAGTTTTTCTGCCGGAATGAATGGTTTAGCTGGACCATTACACGGACTTGCATATCAGGAAGTAATTAAATGGATATTTGAGATGAGAGAGGCGCTGGGTGTAGACCTTCCCTCCAAAGATCAAATCGCTGAATATGTCAAGAAAACACTCTCCGAAGGGAAAGTAGTTCCAGGCTATGGACATGCTGTACTCAGAAAAACCGATCCACGATTTACTGCCCAGATGGAATTCGGTAAAAAACACATGCCAGATGATGCATTGGTGCAAACCGTTTGGAGGATTTACGAGACTGTTCCAGATATTTTAAATGGACTCGGTAAGGTCAAGAATCCATGGCCAAATGTGGATGCACACAGTGGAGCTTTACTGGTTCATTATGGCATGGTTGAATATGAATTTTACACAGTGCTTTTCGGTGTAAGCAGGGCCCTGGGTGTTTTGGCCAGTTTGTGCTGGGACAGAGCGCTGGGCATGCCATTGGAAAGACCAAAATCAGTTACAACCAATTTGGTAAAGGACTGGCTGCAGGGCAAAGACAATATTTGGGGGGATTAATGAATACGTAATCAAAGATCCAGGAACGATTCATTGATGTATTTCACCAATGACAGCGAATTTTTAAGTCCCAGTTTCTTTAAAATCCTGGCTCTGTGCGTCTCAACCGTTCTGGGTGAAAGGAACAAAGATTCTGCAATTTCTTTATTGGTTGAACCGTTTTTGATCAGTTTGATGATCTCGATTTCCCTTTCAGTCAACTTGCTCAGCTTATTGTCTTCTTCCTCGACCAATAACTGATTGGTGATATTTCGTTGAATCTCTGCGCAGATGAACTTCTCACCTTTCATGACAGAGCGGATGGCATCATACATCTCCAATTTAGATGAGTTCTTTGTTACATATCCCATCGCACCATTGCGGATCATCTTTTTGGCAAAGGAAGGTTGGTTGTGCATAGACACCCCGATGATCTTAGTACCAGGCGCAAGCTTTTTAATCATGGTGGTTGCCTCAATGCCTGAAAACGGATTGATATTGATGTCGAGAATGGCTACATCCGGACGAATCTCCGTGATTTCATCAATCATCGTTTTGGTATTGTCGTATACTTTGATCACCTCGAACTCTGGATCCAAGTTGATAAGTGTTGCCCATGTCTCAGCAATCAACAAATGATCATCCGCAATGATAATCCTCACTTTTTTGGTCATGGAAGCTTATTTTGGATCATAGAATTATGGGTTTTGCCAACATCGATGCAAAGATTGCAGATTTGGATGTCTAAAGTTAAAAAAAACATACTACCACAAAAGTTGTTTTTGAGCTATTCAGTATTTATACTTAACGTTTGTAATTAAAAAATGGGACTAAATACCTCTTCTTTTGCATTCCTCCCGGATCAATGACAATTCCCGGCTGGTTTGACCCGCCACTGAACTGTTTTCTTGTGCCCTTCTCAGGAGGTAGGGAATGACCTCTTCAACAGGTCCGAATGGAAGGTATTTAGACACTTGGTAACCATCAGACGCTAAATTAAATGTAAGGTGGTCACTCATACCATACAATTGAGAGAAATGCAATGCATGTTGAGCGTTTTCCTGATTGGACAGTTGCACGGCCTTGAGGGTACTATTTTCATTGTGTGAGGCAACAATGACAGAACTGTTTGTGTGGTGATGGATGAGAAAATCAATGGCCTCGTTGTAGTCTTTGTCAACTGCTTCTTTGCTGATATGGATAGGGGATCTGTATTGTAATTTTTCGGCCCGGGCTCTTTCTTTTTCCATGTATGCACCTCTCACGATTTTAACGGCAAATTGATATCCATGAAGCAGGCTGTCTTCGTAGGCTGCCTGCATGAATGCTATCCTGTCATGCCTGTAAAATTGTAAGGTATTGTACACAACTGATTTGTTTCTATTGAACTTCCTGGACATGCTCAATGCAATATGATCAATTGGATCCTGGATCCATGTTTCCTCTGCATCAATCATGATGCCAACACCTGTTTCACTCGCAATCGAACATATTTTCTCAGTTCTTTGGATCAACTTTTCCCACGCCTCTTTTTCATCAGCATCAAGGGATGCTAGTTTTTCATTCATTTTTTGGTCTGATACAAATTCGAATTGTTCATATGCATTCAGGTTCAGCTTGGATAGTAATTTGGTTGAGGCGAGTCCGGTGAGCTTGACACTGATAAAGGGTGCATTTTTCTTAGTTGAAGCGAAACGCACAACTTTGATGAATTCCTGCAATGCTGCATCATATCTCTCGTCATCGTATTCACCACCCTCTACACCATAATCCAGTATTACATCAACTTTTTGCTTCTCCAGCATGCTGATTACATTCGATGATGCTTCGAGCGATGTGCCTCCGACAAATTGTTCAAAAAGTGTTTTTTTGATAATACCCTTAATGGGCATGTGAATTTTCAGGGCGAATGGAGTCAAGATTGTTCCGAGCTTCACCAATCCATTGAACTGCATGATTCCAAAAAGAAACCTTGCTTTTTTCAGTTGCTTGTCAGTTTTGTATGCAAATGCCTTTTCAGTATCGTTGAAATTCAACATCCTCGATTTCCATTTATTTCAAAACTACCAGTTGAGTACAAGCACATTATTTTTTCTTTCTGTGTCTGCCATTCTCTGAAGTGGATCGATTTCTGCTTTTTTTAAATCGAATAGTTTGCGATCTACTGTGATGGTATAAGTGGGATGGGTCCACCTCCATGGCTGGCCTACCGTTCTCTTAACAGCTGGCGTCTCATTTTGTTTTTCACCAAACATCAAATATTGAGGGATATAGGCAATTTCTTTGGAGCCATCCTTGAAACTAAGCTCAACATCCAAAGGCATGGGCATCGTACCATTGTTTTTAAACCGGATTTGCATTTTGCCATTCACTTCCCACAAGCTGTCAATTGCATAATCAATGGTCTTGGATGTGTTCACAAAAAAATCTTTGTACCAATCCAATTGAATGCCGCTCGTCTTTTCAGCGACTCTTATGAAGTCAGTCACATCAGGATGTTTGAATTTCCAGGTGTTGAAATATTTGATGAGAATACTGTCACGCATGTTTGCGCCAACAATGTATCCGAGTTGTTCGAGAAAAACCTCACCTTTTGAGTATGCGTTGATGCTGTATCCTGCATTGCTGCTGTATTGGTCGGAGTGTGTAGTCAGTGGTTCATTGTAGCTTGTTTTAGACAGTGCAATGATGGCATCGTATGCTGACTTATGTGGAAGACTGTCTTTGAAGTTTTCCAAGTAGTTGTTCACATTGGCTTCTGCCCAGCTGGTGAACCCCTCATCCATCCATGCATACAACGACTCATTGGTACCCAAAATCATCTGGTACCAGCTGTGCATGAATTCGTGAATGGTTACGCCCTTGCCTGCTCCTTTCAATAGTGTAGCCATTGGATATTCCATGCCGCCGTCACCTCCCTGAATGAAGGAATATTGTTTATAGGGATATTCGCCATAGTGACTGTCCATGTAGGGGACTGCCTTTGCAGCAAAATCCAATACATTTTCCCATTCCATCCTGTAATTATTGATGAAATCATTCTTCGTCATTCTTTCCTTCATCCTCGCTGGCATGGCATCGTATTGTTTTCCGAGCATCGATTCATCTATTTTATAAAATGAATGCAATACAAGTCCCTTTCTGATTTGCTTGCTCTTGTGGATGTATCCGGGATCTGCAGCCCAAACGAAATCATGTACATTGGGCGCTTTGAATTTCCATGTCAACATTTTTTCTTTTCCCGGTTTGAATGGAAGAGCAGTTGATTGGTATCCATGTCCAATTTCTTGTGGATTTTGAAGATATCCTGTCGCAGCAATGGTGAATGAACTGTCGATCTTGATGTTCACTTCAAAATCACCCCAAACGCCATAAAATTCTCTTGCAACATAAGGGGTAGGGTGCCATCCACTTCTGTCGTATTCACACAATTTTGGATACCATTGTGCCATGCTGAATCGAACACCTTCCGCATTGTCCCTGCCGCTTCGGCGAATTTGTAGCGGGACTTGCGCTTCAAAATCCAATTCAATCAGTGCTTTTGATTTTGGAAGTATAGGTTTTGATAATTCAACTTTCAAAATGGTTTCATATTCTGTTGTTTTTTGGAGGACTCCATTTACTTTCAGATTGCTAACTTTCTGGTAGCCGATTTCATGCGGTTGCAGGTTGGAAATTCGGTCCCTGACACGTTGATCCCAGTCAGGTCGGCCTGTTACACTTTTTTTACCGAGATGTTGGCTTCTTTCATCCATCATGCTTCCTGGCTGAAACGCATTCCAGTATAAATGATAATAGATGACATGCAAAGTATCAGGAGAGTTGTTGGTGTACTCAAGTTTTTGTTTTCCATTGAAAAGATTTTTCTCTGCATCAACTGTCACATCCATTTTGTAATTGACATGTTGTTGCCATCTGTCTGGTTGTGAAAAAGAGATCAGGCTGATTCCAAGAACCAAGATGGTTAATTGAATTTTCATAAAGCAGATTTTTTATTTCTTTTGATAAACACGTACATAATCAACTTCCATTCTCCTCGGCCAAATATCGGTGGCTACACCTTTTTGACCACCCCAATTTCCACCTACAGCTAAATTCAGCAGCAAATAAAATTTATTTGACAACGGCCAAACATCGTATCCGGTTTTTTCATTTTTGAAGGAATAATAATAATTGTCATCCATGCCAATTCTGATGCTGTCGTTGTTCCACTCCACCTGATAGCGATGAAAAGTTTCAGAGCAATCTTTTACGAATATTTTATTGGTTTTTTGTGTTCCGATGATGTGGTTGTACTTCTTGGTATGAACAGATGCGTGAACGGTGCCTTGGTCGTATCCCACATGTTCCATGATGTCTATTTCACCATCATCTGGCCATTTAAGGGGATTGGTATTTGCCAACATCCATATGGCAGGCCATGTACCCAGTCCGGATGGCAGTTTTGCACTGACTTCCACTTTTCCGCTTGACCATGTGGCGATGTCACGCGTTACCAGTCGGGCAGAGGTGTAGGCCTTTCCTTCCATTTCTTCACGGTGTGCCTCGATGATGAGTTTCCCGTTTTCAACCCGGGCATTTTCTTTTCTGGATTGGGTGTAATACTGTAATTCGTTGTTGCCCCATCCATGTCCACCGACATCATAACCCCACTTGCCTGGGTCGGGGAGTCCTTCCTTGTTGAATTCATCGCTCCATACCAATTTCCATTGGGCATGGATGGATGATGGAGATGCAATCAGAATGAGATAAATAAGCGAAGCGAGGAGGTTGACAGCAATCGATTTTTTCATGCCCGAAAGTAATCATTTTCTGTTTTTGGCTATTATGTTTTTGAATCTTACCTTTGACCCATGTCGTTAACATTAAACATGCATCATCATCATTTCTCCCCCAAAGGGTGAGCCGTGATGGTATGTACATTATACAGGCTTGCCTTTGGTAAGCCTTTTTTATTTTAAAAAAGAATACAATGCAGAACGAACCGATGTTGAAAATAGCCATTCAAAAGTCAGGCCGACTCTCCGAGGATTCGATTGCTTTGCTCAAAGAATGCGGAATTGAACTGCGCAATGTCAAAGACAGGCTGAGAACGGTTTCTGAGAATTTTCCCATTGAAGTTTTTTTTCTGAGGGATGATGACATACCCGAATATGTGGAAGATGGTGTTGCAGATCTTGGAATAGTTGGCCAAAATGTGTTGGCAGAAAAAAATCGGCATGTCCAAACAATAGAGGCATTGGGATTCGGGAAATGCCGTCTTTCCATCGCCCTGCCAAAATCAATCACATACGAGGGGGCTGCTACATTGGAGGGCAAGCGAATTGCCACCAGCTATCCGGTCATTGTTGATGGATACCTGAAAAAAAACAATATCAAGGCCTCAGTGCATGAGATCAGCGGCTCTGTTGAAATAGCACCTGGAATTGGTTTAGCGGATGTAGTAGTTGACTTGGTAAGCAGTGGTGGTACATTGTTCATGAACGGTTTGAAGGAGGCAGAAGTATTGTTGGAATCGCAGGCGGTGTTGATTGCAAATCAGCATCTGAACAATGATCAACAATCAATTGTAGATAAACTACTTTTCAGAATCAGGGCTGTAAAAAAGGCAAAGAAAAACAAGTATGTGCTCATGAATGCACCCAATGAAAAACTTTCGGAGATCATCTCTTTGTTGCCCGGCATGAAAAGTCCATCTGTTTTGCCGCTGGCTGAGTCTGGTTGGAGCAGCGTTCACAGTGTTTTGAGTGAAGATGAATTTTGGGAGAAGATCGAGCAATTGAAAAATGCAGGCGCGGAGGGAATCTTGGTGGTACCCATTGAAAAAATGATATTATAGTCTATGAAATTATATCAAGAACCTGCAAGAGTTGATTGGGATTCACTTGTACAAAGGCCTGTCATTGATCAGGTGCCCTTGCATAAAACCGTATCCAAAATTTTGCAACAGGTGAAAGCAAAAGGTGACATCGCCGTCAAATCTCTTACAAAAAAATTCGACGGAATTACAGTGCGTAAATTATTGATAACAGATAAAGAGATAAAAGATGCTGAACGCAAAATCCCGGTTGAACTTCAACAGGCCATTTTGCGTGCACATCAAAACATCACAAAGTTTCATACCCAGCAAATTGAAGTAACCAAAAAAGTTGAAACCAGTGAGGGTGTTTATTGTTGGAGAAAATCGGTTCCCATTCAACGGGTTGGTTTCTACATTCCTGGTGGATCTGCGCCCTTGTTTTCAACCGTATTGATGTTGGGAGTGCCTGCCCAAATTGCAGGTTGCAGTGAGGTTGTTATGTCGACTCCTGCATCTGCTGATGGACAAGTGCATCCTGCAATTTTATACGCTGCGAGTTTGGTCGGCATCAAAGAAATTTACAAGGCAGGTGGAGCACAAGCCATTGCTGCCATGGCATTCGGAACTGCATCCATCCAAAAAGTAGATAAGATTTTCGGTCCGGGTAACCAATATGTCACCGCAGCCAAGCAGCTGGTTCAGCTGGAAGGTGTGGCGATTGACATGCCAGCAGGTCCGAGTGAAGTATGTATCATCGCCGATGAAACCTCCAATCCCACCTTTGTGGCAGCTGATTTGTTGGCACAAGCTGAACATGGGCCGGATTCTCAAGTGATGCTTGTTGCCAATGACATGAGCGTCATTCGGGATACCATGACTGAATTGAGCAAGCAGGTGGCAGTATTGGGTAGAAAACAAATTGCATCAATGGCATTGGAAAACAGCAAGGCGATTTTACTGGCCAATACAGATGCAATGATTGCATTTGTAAACCAATACGCTGCCGAACATTTGATCATTGCTTCCGATGAGCCTCAAAAGTATGTTGACGGAATCATGCATGCCGGTTCTGTATTTATCGGAAACTATACGCCAGAAAGTGCAGGTGATTATGCAAGTGGCACCAACCATACTTTGCCAACCAATGGATTTGCCAGAACCTATAGTGGCGTAAGTGTGGACAGTTTTGTAAAGAAGATCACGTATCAGCAGATAAGTAGAAATGGTATCGCCAAACTCGGAAATACCATCATTGTCATGGCAGAGGCGGAGGGATTGCAAGCACATGCCAACGCTGTAAAAGTAAGATTAAACTAATTCTGTTTATGTTCAATCTAGAGTCAATTGTAAGAGGCAATATCAAAAAATTAAGTCCCTACTCATCTGCCAGAGATGAATTCTCCGGTAAAGCATCTGTTTTTTTGGATGCCAATGAAAATTCACTCGGATCGCCATTGACAAAATGGTACAATCGATATCCTGATCCCTTGCAGAAAAATGTCAAGGAGAAAATATCTTTTATCAAGAAGGTTCCTGTTGAACAGATTTTTCTGGGCAATGGAAGTGATGAACCCATTGATATTTTATTGAGGTGTTTTTGTGAGCCCCAGGTGGATGAAGTCATCATCATGCCGCCAACATATGGTATGTATGAGGTCAGCGCCAATATCAACAATGTAAAAATCAGGAAAGTCCCGCTGACTCCATCATTTCAAATTGATCTTGAATTATTGGAGGAGTCTATTCAACCCAATACCAAGATCATTTGGATATGCTCACCCAATAATCCTACCGGAAACAGCATGGATCGTCGGTCTATTGAAATGATTTTGAATAATTTCGACGGACTCGTTGTGATTGATGAAGCATACATCAATTTTTCCCGACAAAAATCATTTGTTGCTGATTTGAATGAATATCCCAATTTGGTTGTGATGCAAACGCTCAGCAAGGCATGGGGACTAGCAGGATTGAGAATGGGAATGGCTTTTGCTTCGAAAGAGATCATACAATACATGAACAAGGTAAAGCCTCCTTACAATATCAGTGAACCGGTTCAGGAATTGGCGCTCAAAGCATTGGATGAAATAGGGCAGGTGAATGACATGATCAAAGCCATTGTTGAAATGCGTACTGCTTTGGAGAAGGAGTTGATCGAAATCGAAACGGTTGAAAAGATCTACCCCTCTGATGCCAATTTTCTTTTGGTAAAATTTAAAGATGCCAAAGCGCTGTATCAGTATCTATTGGACCGTGAAATCGTTGTGCGCGATAGAAGCAATGTTCAACGCTGTGAGGATTGTTTGCGGATAACTGTTGGAACAGAGAAGGAAAATAAAGTATTGATCGAATCATTAAAATCATTCAAAGTATCATGAAAAAAGTTTTGTTCATAGACCGTGATGGTACGCTCATCAAAGAAGCTCCACCCACGTATCAGATTGATCATTTCGATAAGCTTGTTTTTTATCCATATGTTTTTCAGTTTCTTTCGCGAATTGCAAATGAATTCGATTTTGAATTGGCGATGGTTTCCAACCAGGATGGATTGGGTACTTCTTCCTTTCCTGCTGAACATTTTGAGCCGATCCAGCAACATATTCTTCAAACTTTGGCAGGCGAGGGGATTGTTTTCGATGAAATCTTCATTGATCCCAGTATGCCCCATGAAAATTCACATTCCAGAAAACCCGGTACAGGCATGTTGGGAAAATACATTGGAAATGCAGCATACAATTTGGTTGACTCATATGTTATCGGCGATCGACAAACAGACATTGAGCTTGCAAGGAATCTTGGTGCCAAATGTATTTTTATCAACAATCCAGATGGTGCAGGACAAATTGACATTTCCGCTTTGTCAAGCGATTTAAAAAAAACTGTTGTATTGACAACAGACAGTTGGAAAGATATCTATACTTTTTTGAAAAATGGATTGCGTTTGGTTGAACATGCGAGAAATACCAATGAGACCAAGATACTTGTCAAGGCAAATTTTGATGGAACCGGTATCTCCAATATCAAAACCGGAATCGGATTTTTTGATCATATGTTGGATCAAATTTCAAGGCATGGGAAAATTGACTTGGACATACAGGTCAAGGGTGATCTCCACATCGATGAGCATCATACCATTGAGGATACGGGGATTGCATTGGGAGAAGCGTTTGCAAAGGGACTGGCAGACAAACGTGGGATGGAACGCTATGGATTTGCACTGCCCATGGACGATGCCGAGGCCAAGGTGTTGATTGATTTTGGTGGTAGAAACTGGTTGGTATGGGAAGCAGATTTCAAGCGCGAAAAAATCGGAGAAATGCCTACAGAGATGTTTTTTCACTTCTTCAAATCATTCTCAGATGGAGCAAAATGCAATTTGAATATTTATTGCAAAGGCGACAATGAGCACCATAAAATAGAAGCAATCTTCAAAGCCTTTGCCAAAGCCATTCGCATGGCCATCAAAAAAGATCCTTTTCAGGATGCATTGCCTTCAACAAAAGGATTGCTGTAATTATTTGGTCAGCGATTGTATGATATCATATTTTGTAATGATATGATAACTGCCTCCCTCGTCTTTTGAGAGGACCGCTCCATTTTCCTTGTTGATCAAAGAACTGATTTTTTCCAATGGAGTATTGTATTCCACCATGGGGTATGCTTTTTCCACAACGGATTGGATACTTGCATTTTTTACTTCAGGTTCCTTGAATATTTTTTGAAACAATCCATTTTCGCTGATGGATCCAACGATTTGATGATCGTCTATAACCGGTATGTGTTCAATTTCATATTTCTGCATGAGTGCGACAGCGTCGGATACTGTTTGATTGGGTTGAACAGAAATCAATTTTTGCTTGCTACCCCTGGCTGAAATGATGTCTTTGAATGTCTTTACTTCCATGAATCCTCTTTCCATCATCCATTGGTCGTTGTATATTTTTCCGACATAGCGACTTCCATGATCGTGGAAAATGCAGACAACCAGATCATCTTTTTTAAGCAGGTCTTTTAATTGCATCAATCCCTGTAAACAACTTCCTGCGCTGTAGCCGCAGAAGAGTCCCTCTTCTTTCGCGATTCTTCTTGCCATCACTGCGCCATCCTTATCTGTTACCTGTTCAAAGTGATCAATAACAGTCATGTCATAGTTTTCTGGAACGAAATCTTCTCCAAATCCCTCTGAGATATAGGGATACACTTCTTTCATGTCTTTTTCTCCCGTTTGAAAATACTTGGTGAGAAGTGAACCATATACATCAATTGCCCAAATCTTGATATTTGGATTTTTTTCTTTCAGGTACATAGCAGTGCCAGTCACTGTTCCCCCTGTACCTGCAGTGCAAACCAGGTGTGTAATTTTGCCATCGGTTTGTTCCCATATCTCCG